>OGEQ01000615.1_pt1 | contig 36136 bp, 31 predicted proteins | sample 1570731 | NCBI WGS metagenome assembly OGEQ01 (sample SAMEA2582132, study PRJEB24529) | metagenome | biome: Human gut stool | place: China | collected 2011
ACATAACCCGGCTTCACAAACGGAAGCAGATAAAAATCCACCTCACCGTATCCGTCCGCAAGCGTCACGCGGCGGATCGTCTCCCCCTCCTGCATCGGCGGAAGTCCCGTGATATACACCTCATGCTTTGCAAGAATACTGCTGGCAAAATCAATTCTTCTGGCACTGTCATGATTCCCCGCAATGATCATGACTGCAATCTGCGGCTCTATCTCGCATAATGCTGACAGAAACGCATCAAAGACAGACACTGCCTCCGCCGAAGGCACCGGCGTGTCGTAAATATCTCCCGCAATCAGGATGGCATCCGGGTGCTCGCTTTTTGCAAGCGCCACAATCTGCGCCAGTGTCTTGCGCTGCTCTGCCGCGAGATTGTAGTGATGCAGCTGTTTTCCTATATGAAGATCCGACAAATGAAACAGTTTCAAATCGTTTCCTCCCCGCTAAGCTTCTGCTAAGTTTCTTTTCTTTTCTACGTGATAAAAAGTTTTCATTCACCGTCGTTCATGGTATAATGAATCTATAAACAGTGAACATGGAGTAAAGACGAACGCCCATGCCTACATACGGCGGACGGATGTGGCAGCATACTACCGGAGGTGACAGACGATGGAACAACCACAGGATTTATTTGGGAACTATAAATATTGTGAAGAATGCAAACGACCGCTTCCATTGACATATAAAGAGAATCTCTGCCCGTCGTGTATCGAGCAGAAGCTCTTCCGCGAAGTCAAAGAGTACATCCGTGAGAACGATGTAAATGAATACGATGTCGCACAGCACTTCCACATCCCGCATATGCAGGTCAAAAAGTGGATCCGCGAGGGGCGCATTGAGTACAAGGATGACCATCTGAACACGATTACCATGCACTGCACCAGATGCGGCGCACCGATCGCTTTCGGGACTTTATGTGCCAAATGCATGCGCCAGAAGGATGTCTCCATTCACTCCTCTGCCCGTGAGGATATCTCAGACAGCCGGATGCGTTTCATTGAAGACTGATCCACGGATCTGTCCTGATTCATCATATATGATATAAAAAGGTGTCCCGATCGCTTTACCGATCCGGGCCACCTTTTTTGTTTTCTACTTTATGACCGCACGCGGATACTTCACCATGACTGCGTCGAGCATCTCCTCATCCGGTTCAAATTCATAGCGGTTGATTCCCTTCTCGCCTTTGAAAACGAGTTCGTAAATCTTCGTGCCGCTCTCGCCGGAAGTCAAATCCTTACAGGCAAGAGAATTATCATTCTCATACTTGTATACACTCCGGTTCCCCTTCGGTGCCAGTGCAAGGACATCTTCCATCTGAACTCTTCCAAGTCCCTTTCTCTTGCGCTTCGCCTTGATTCTCGCGAAACGGAACTCTCCGTCATAATAGGTGTACTCATACTCAATATCAGAGCGGAATGCCTGAAAATACCAGATGATGGCAAAAATAATTGCCGGCACCGCAAATAAAATCGGCACCCACATCGCAAATAAAAAGCACAGGCATGCCAGCACAAACCATACCACGTTTAAAATCTTCTTCACCGTAGATTTCTTTCTCGGAACAATCACTAATTTCTCGTGCATGTAAAACCTCTTTCCGCGCAGTATCCCGCCTGCGCCTCTTCCTTCCAAAAACTGCTCACTGTGCTATATTTTAGCATGTATCCCTTTTCCCGAAAAGACCTTTTGTGTTTATTTTTCAAAAATTTAAGATTCTTACAAAACTTTTTTCTTGACATCCTAATGGCTTTCCTGTAAAATAAATTTCTGTGAGACGCCCAGTTAGCTCAGTTGGTAGAGCAGAGGACTGAAAATCCTCGTGTCTCTGGTTCGATTCCGGAACTAGGCATATTTTACGGAGCATTAGCTCAGTCGGTAGAGCACTTGACTTTTAATCAAGTTGTCCGGGGTTCGAATCCCCGCACGCTCACTGCTTAAAAAAGGAAATCTCGGATTAGAGATTTCCTTTTTTGTTATTTTAATCGATGCTTTTTCTGGTTTTTCAAGCGTTCTCCGGCTTCGTTCCGCCTCTGCCAGGCGGATCACAACCAGCACCTGCAATCCCAAATTCAGAAATGCAGCTATCTTTAAGAGTTCCCCAAACTCCCACAAGTCTGCAGCAGCCGCTCCCCCTCCCGCCAAGCAGAGGGCATAGACAAGCGCCAGAACACCGATGATCTTACTGCTTCGTTTCACTTGGCTCCTCCTGATTCTTCGCTGCTCTCCGGTATACTTCTTCGAAAAACGCTTCCTGCGAATTGAATGGTGCCTCTTCGCTTTCCTCGATCCGGTAAGTACCATCCAGCTGCTGGACTCTCGCCTTCACATTATCTTTCAACATAGCCTGGAACATTTCCCTTATCCGGCATTTTAACTTCTCATCGTAAACAGGAACTGCTACCTCTACACGCCGCAATGTATTCCTGGTCATGAAATCTGCAGATGCGATGTAGATTTGATCCCGGTCTTCTATTCCAAATATGTAGATTCTGGAATGTTCCAGATAGCGTCCCACAATGCTGCGGATATGGATATGTTCCGTTTCTCCCAAAACACCACTCCGCAGACAGCAGATGCCACGGACTACCATATCGATCTTCACTCCAGCTTTGGATGCCTCCACCAGCTTATCAATGATCCGTTTATCTGTCAGGGAATTGATCTTGATTCCGATGTAGGCTGCTTTTCCCTCCTTTGCCATCTGAATTTCCCTGTCGATCAGACCCAGAACCGGCTTCTGGAGACACTTTGGCGCCACCAGAAGATGTTCTGTCTCGTTCACAGTTTTGCCCAGAAGGATTGCCTGAAATACCTTCAGTGCCTCCTCTCCGATCTCCTGGTCCGCTGTGATCAGAGAAAGATCCGTATACAGTCTCGCCGTTTTTTCATTATAATTACCGGTTCCGATCTGGGTAATATACTGGATCTGATCTCCGTCTTTTCTGGTAATCAGACATAATTTGGAATGAACCTTCAAGCCATCAATCCCATAAACCACATGACATCCGGCATCCTCCAGTCTCCGACTCCATTCAATATTATTTTCCTCATCAAAACGGGCCTTTAATTCCACCAGAACATCTACCTGTTTTCCATTTTCCGCTGCTTCAGCCAGCGCCTCTACCACCTTAGAGTTCTTGGCCAGACGGTATAACGTCATTCGGATGGACACCACCTTTGGATCTTCTGCAGCTTCCTGCAGAATCTGCAGAAATGGTCGGATACTCTCATATGGATAAGAAAGCAGCACATCTTTCTGGAGCACCTGAGGCAGAATCGGCTCCATTGGATCCAGCTCGTCTGTCTGCTGGGGCAGACGTTTCGGAAATACCAGCTTCGGATTTTTTCTCAGTGCATCCTCAATCCGGAATAAAAAAGACAGTTCCAGCGGTGCTTTCGAAAAGAATACCTGATCCTTAGTCAGTTCCAGATACTCACAGACCTTATCCACCATCTTTGGCGCAATATCCCTGGTCAGTTCCAGACGGACCGGAGCAAGTTTCTTTCTTAATTTCACAACCTGTGCCATCTGGTCACGGTAGTTCAGATCCTCGTCATAAACCTTCGTTACATCAATATCTGCATTTCTTGTTACCCGGAGAACCGATTTTTCCTGTATTTTGTATCCCTTAAAGGTATTTGGAAGAAAGTGAAGAATCAGCTCTTCCAATAAAATATAGGTATTTTCTCTTCCTGGAACCGCAATCAGCCTTGGAAGCATCTCGTTTGTACATGGAATGATACCGATCTTTTCCTTTCCACCCTTGGTATCCAGAATCGCCAGGGCGTAGATCTCCTGTCCCTTTAAAAATGGAAATGACTGCTTTCTTCCCACGATCATAACGGACAACAGCGGAAGCACTTCCTTTATAAAGTAAGCTTCCAGACTCTTACTCTCAGCCCTATCCATATCACGGAAACTGACCAGACGCACTCCCGCATCCTTTACCAGTTTCATTACATGATCGTAAACCGCATCTTTTTCATCATTCAAGACCTTCACCCGTTTCAAAATGGCATCGATCTGCTCCTGAGGAGTCATATTGGTCTTATTTTCTCTTGTTTCCTCATCCAAAAGCTTCATATCTTCCAAAGAACCTACTCGAACCATGAAAAACTCATCCAGGTTTGTCTGGTAAATAGAGAGAAATGTCATCCGTCAATATTTCATAATCTCCTTCCCGGTGTCCGGTTTCTATTATTTTTTCTGGTCTGTCATTTTCCAGACATCGTTTTAAAGTCCGAAAAATCCAGCCTGTATTCTGTATCCATCGCAGCATGTTACTTTAATTCTCTCCATGTCCTGTATTCATCGCCAGATCACCGCTTTCCTCCTGCAGCAGCCTCCTGCCTTGCATTTTCCTCATACAGTTTCACAAATGGTACCTGTTCCATTGCCTCTTCTGCAATTCCCACACAGTTATCTGCGATTCTGTCCATACTGTAAAGAAGCCTGGAATAGTCTGCAGTCAATTCTGCGGAACATTGTTTCTTTTTGATTCGGTTCAGGTGCGCTTTATTATACTGTTTCTGAACCTTCCGCATGTGGTTTTTGTCTTTCTCCACCTGGGCGATGTTATTTTCATCACCGGTTTCTACCACGATCATCGCCTCCTGGAACAAATTTTCCAGAATCTTAATTCCATTTTCTACATCTGCACAGGCTGCATCGGAAAATGTTTTCTTTCCTGCCCGGTTTTGCTCCAGAACTTCACGAATCTCATCACTGCGGTCAGCAATACGATCAATGTTGTTGGACACATAGAGAAGTCCCGCTGTCTGTTCCGCCTGCTGCTCTGTCAGAGCACCACTGGAAAACATTCTGGAAATATAAGATGCGATCAGATCCTGAAGCCTTTTCACTGCTCCGTGACTGCTTACAAATTTTTCATAAGCAGCTTCTGGCTCTTTTTTCGCCACATATGCATTCAAAGATGCAAGCATCTCCTTCGCAGTATCAGAAAGTCCGGTAATCTCCTTAGAAACCAGGCACATGGCTGCCACCGGCTGAGAAATCACATGCTCGTCTAAGAACTTTGGCTTGTAAGCAGCCTCCTCCACACGGTCATTTCCCTTTATTAAGAAGGTAACAATCTTCACCATCACTGGCAGAAGCGGCAGCCATACCAGAGTACATACCACATTAAAGGTAGTGTGGGCATTGGCGATCTGCCTGGAGATCACATCGATCTCATTTCCCTTTGGGGAAATGAAACGGACAAAAGATGCCAGAACCGGAATCAAACACAAGAATACGATACTTCCTGTAATGTTAAAAATACTATGGGCAACTGCCGTTCTTTTTGCATTCTTGGACTGTCCGATGGACGCTAACAGCGCAGTAATGGTAGTTCCAATATTATCTCCCAGCAGGATCGGAATCGCTCCTGTCAAACCAATGACACTACTGACACCATCTGGCCCCGCCTGAGATGCGAAATTCTGCAGCACCGCAATGGTCGCAGAACTGCTCTGTACCACCAGGGTCATCGTCATACCAAGCAGTACGCCTAACACCGGAACATGCATTACCTTACCCATCAGATCCAGGAAAAATGGACTGGAAGCCAGTGGTTTCATGACTTTTCCCATGATCTCAATTCCTTCAAATAACAGACCGAAGGAAAAAACAACCATACCGATATTTTTGATTTTTTCTTTCTTACTGATAAAATTGACCATAAATCCAATAAAAATGATTGGATAAATATAATCGGAAATCTTAAATGCCATCAACTGGGCTGTCATGGTGGTACCGATATTCGCACCAAAAATAACAGAAATTGCCTGTGGCAGAGACATTAAACCTGCGCTGACAAATCCGATCACCATAACCGTGGTGGCAGAACTGCTCTGAAGTACTGCTGTTACCAGCATACCTGCCAGCGCTCCCATAACCGCATTCTTTGTTAAAAAGCTTAAAATCTTTTTCATGCCTTCGCCAGCCGCTTTCTGCAGCGCATCACTCATGCTGTTCATACCATATAAGAACAGTGCCAGACCACCAGCCAGGCCAAAAAGAATGGTTACATGCTCACTCATCATACTCTCCTTGATTTTACATTGATTTTTCCTTTGTTTCTGCCTAAGCATACAAAAAAACGGCTCTGCGTGCTATCGCAAAGCCGTAAAATAAATGTTAAATTCATGTAAAATCGTTTTTTGATCCTGATCTGGTTTTTGAAGACATGTAAAAGAAAAATTTTTATGGTTAAAGTTCTGTAAAATTCACTGCATCGATGATCTCCTGCCGTTCCACATCCACAACTCCCAACGTATTCACACGGATTGCCGGAATCACCGGCAGACTCACAAACGCCAGCGTCATAAATCCATCAATCCCGTCCCGGATTCCAAGTTCACCAAGCTTCGTCTTCATTTCTTCCAGCTTCCGGTCCGCCTCTTCCACCGGCAGATCCGACATCAGTCCTGCAACCGTCAATGGCAGATCTCCCACAATCTCACCATCCACTGCAATCGCCAGCCCGCCTTCATTTTCCAACACCCGGTTGCCCGCCACGATCATATCCTCATCGCAGACTCCGGCCACAACCAGGTTATGGGAATCATGGCCTACACTGGTAGCCACAGCCCCTCGTTTCAGCCCATAGTTTCCCAAAAATCCCAGTCCCACATGACCAGTTCCCCGATGCCTTTCAAACACCGCAACCTTCACAATATCCTTCTCCAGATCTACACCAGGAGCCAGTCCCGGCACCTGTTTAAATTTCTCGATCCGCTCCCTGGTCGTCAGCTCATGATCCATCAGATCGATCACTCGCACCTTCGATCCGGTCTTTGGAAGTTCCAGATTCCTTTTCTCAATCGGCTTCATATGGAAAGAATGGAACACCCTGCTCTGGATTTCTTCATCCCAGACCTTCGCCACATCTTTCCTCTCAGTCAATTCCGTCACCATGTTCCCGGCTTCCGCCACCAGCCTGCCTCGCCGGTACACCTGTTTCACCCGAAAATCCTTCAGATCCTCAAAAATCACCAGATCCGCCTGATATCCCGGAGCCACAGCCCCCATGCCTTTCAGTCCAAAATACTCCGCCGCATTCAAGGAGCCCATTTTCACCGCCTTCACCGGATCTGCACCATACCCTACGGCTTTCCGGATGATACTGTCAATATGACCATCTCTCCCCAGTTCTCCCGCATGCTTGTCATCTGTCACCAGCATAGCCCGCTGATAGTACGGTGCTTCAAACATCGGCATCAGCTTTTCCAGATTTTTAGCTGCCGTTCCCTGTCGCACCATGATCCACTGGCCTCGGGCGAATTTCTCCTTCGCCTCCTCAAATGTGGAACACTCATGATCCGACTGCACGCCAGCAGTAATATACGCATTCAGTCCTTTGCCAGAAAGCATAGGCGCATGGCCATCGATCAGCTTCCCATGATTTCTGGTCACTTCCAGTTTCTCCACACATTCCGGATCTCCCGCTACCACACCGTAAGAATTCATCATTTCCGCCAGTCCCAGTACCCGTGGATTGTCATAAAATGCTTCCAGATCCGAAGCGCGAAGCACAGCTCCCGCCTCATCAAGTCCTGTAGACGGCACACAGGACGGCATCATAAAATATACATCCAGAGCTAACCCTTCTGTTGCCTCCAGCATATAACGGATTCCAGCAGTTCCGGCCACATTGGCAATCTCATGGGGATCTGTGATCACCGCAGCCGTTCCATGAGGCACCACCATCCGGGCAAATTCCTTTGGTGATGCCATAGAGCTTTCCAGATGAATGTGTCCATCAATCAGTCCCGGAGCCACATAGCACCCATGGACATCAATCTCCCGGACTCCATCATACTCACCGATTCCCACGATCACGCCGTCTTCCACAGCCACATCGCCGTCCTCGATGCTTTCTGTAAATACATTGACGATTTTTGCGTGTTTCAATACCAGTTCTGCCTTTTTTCTTCCGCAGGCAGCAGAAATTCTCTCCGTAAATGCCATTTGATTACCTCCGATATCGGTTGAATGCCGCAAAGATCTCCTGTCTTCTCGGCCGCGCCAGTCCACATGGAATCCATGGACTACTAAAGGCCGACCAGCCTTTCTGGTCCAGAAGCTGCTCCAGACGATCAGCCAATTCTACAACACTGCAGCCATTTTCTTTTAATTCTCTCGTTAAGGCATAGCGCAACAGCTGGGCCAGGGCTGCAGACTGTTCTCCATCTGCCAGCTGCTCCACAAAACGCATTTCTACAGATTCATGATCCAGCGAAAAACCATCCCGGCCTGAAACACGGATCTTCATCCGATCTTCTCGTCCACCGGATTCCTGTCCTTTTTCGTCATTTTCACCTTTCCATCCCTTTGCCCTTCTGTCATAGGAACCATTTTCCTGCGTTCTATTTTCAGGGACACGGATCATACGGTTAAATTCCGGGATCTGATAATGCGGCGCACGGATTCTTGGAGCCTGATACTGTCCACAGATTTCCTTCACTTTTTCCGTGATATCCACCGGACAGTAACGGTCCATCTGGATCACATAGTCGGCAATATAGAAAAATGCTCCGGAACTGCCTGCCACCAGGATCGTAGACACGCCCGACTGCTCATACAGATCTCTCGCCCGCTCCAGAAATGGGGTGATTGGCTCCTGATCTGTGTGGATCACATGCTGCATCAGATCATCCCGGACCATAAAATTGGTGGCGGAAGTATCTTCATCAATCAAAAACAGCCTCGTTCCTGCTTCCAATCCCTCCATCACCGCAGCTGCCTGGGATGTGCTTCCACTGGCATCCGGTGTGGAAAACTGATGGGTATCTTTTCCATTTGGCAGGTTATTGATAAACATGGATATATCCACATTTTTCACACTTCGCCCGTCCTCCGCCCGCAATTTCACGGCAGTATTCTCCGTCAGCACAAACTCCCGGCCATCTCCAGCGATATGATCATAAACGCCCATCTGCAGCGCATCCAGAAGCGTGGATTTTCCCTGATATCCGCCGCCAACGATCAGGGTAATTCCCTCTGGAACTGCCATTCCCCTGATTTCTCCCCGATGTGGCAGCACAAAGGTCCGCTCCATGGAAGCCGGTGACTCAAATGGAACGCTGTCCTTCATAGGCAGATCTGACACGCCACTTTTTCTCGGCAGAACTGAACCATTAGCCACAAACGCCACCAGCTTCTCTTTTTTCAAGATCTGCCGCAGCATTGCCTGATCCTCTGCTAGCCACACCGCCTGCTGCACCTTTTTGGGGTCCAGTTTTCGGTAAATCAGGCTTTTCTCCACACAGGCTGGAAGAAATTCAAATAAAATCTTCTCCAGTTCTCCCGCCTGAATGGTCCGCCCAAAAGCCGGAAATCCCACAAAAAACCGCATCTGGATCCGTTTCTCATCCATCTCACAGGCAGAACGCTCCAGAACTTCCTGTCCACATCTGGTGATCGTGATCAAACCGCTTTTTCCAGAACCTTTCGCTTTGAAATTATATGTTTCCACCTGACCAGCAAACTGGCGGATCAGGAAATCAGAAAGTGCCCGTCTTGCTGGACCTGCCTTATAGTAATCTTCCGGAAATCCCGCCACTTTCTGACTGATCTCAATATGCACATTGGATGGGGACGCAAATGGATCCCCCTGCACATGGTCGATCCATAACTGGTATCTGCCAAAATCATAGCCACCTGCCAGCGATTTATAGGCCGGATAACTTTTCCGGTCAACTGCACGCAAGCTTCTACGCAGTTCTTCTGAACTTTTGATTCCATTTCTTTCCATACTTATTCCCTGGGAACTATCTGCCAGACCATCCATCCGACACACCGTTCCTTTCCTTTTCCATATTTTTCTATCAGGATCTAAACTATCTTTAGTTTAATCCTGAAACATCATTTCGTAAAGTCTTGACTTTTCACTTTCCCCATAGTCATTTTTCCGTAAATGAATTATAATAAAACCAGAATTCTGATATACGAGGTAAACACACATGAAAATCTTAAATTTTGGTTCTTTAAACATCGATAAAGTATACCAGGTAGACAACTTTGTACGCCCAGGCGAAACTATTTCCTCCAAAAATCTCAATTTTTTCTGCGGCGGAAAGGGCTTAAACCAGTCCATTGCCCTGGCAAAAGCAGGCGCTGATGTCTGGCATGCAGGCTGTATCGGCAACGACGGTCAGATGCTTTCCGACGCCTTACAAGACAGCCAGGTACGCTTAGACTTCTTAAAAACACTGGATATGCCTACCGGCCATGCCTTAATCCAGGTATCTCAGACAGGCCAGAACTGTATCATTCTCTTTGGCGGCGCTAACCAGGCCATTTCCAGAGAACAGATCGACGAGACCCTGTCCCATTTTGATCAGGGCGATATCCTGCTGCTGCAAAATGAGATCAACAATCTGCCTTATCTGGTAGACCAGGCTTACCAAAAGGGTATGACCATCTTTTTGAATCCATCTCCAATTACAGAACAGTTAAAGGAGATTGATCTGTCCAAAATCTCCTATCTGGTGTTAAATGAGATTGAGGCCGCAGATCTTTCTGACGTTACCGTCCATAATCCGCAGGATTACGCGGACATTCTCTTAGAGAAATATCCGTCCTGCCACATTCTTCTCACCATGGGAACCGCTGGCAGTATCTATCTGGATCATCAGACCCACCACGCACAGTCCGCATTCAAAGTTCAAGCTGTAGACACGACTGCTGCTGGAGACACCTATACCGGATACTTCATCGCCGCCATCGCCAGAGGTGCTGATGTGCAGGCTGCCATGAAAGAAGCCTCTATGGCTTCCGCTATCTCCGTCACACGTAATGGAGCATCTACCTCCATTCCAGAAAGAAAGGAAGTGCTGGAAAGCTTATGAATTTATCCCACGAAGACCAGACATTTTTAAAAACCTATGATGATTCAAAATATGCCAAACCATCTATGACGGCAGACATGGTGATTTTTTCACGTTTCTCGGACGGCTCTCTCCAGGTACTTCTCATCCGCCGCGGCAAATCTCCCTACAAGGATCAATTTGCACTTCCTGGCGGCTTTGTAAACCCGGATGAGTCCGTAGACCAGGCTGCCCGCCGGGAACTTCTGGAAGAAACCGGTGTTGACTGCGCCTGTCTGGAACCGATCCGTACCTTCAGTACCCCAGGACGCGATCCCAGACGATGGGTGATCTCCTGCGCCTACCTTGCTCTTCTGGACGCTTCCAAACTTCAAGTGAAAGCTGCCGATGACGCAAAAGACGCCCGCTGGTTCCAGATCTTCCTGACCAAAGAAAAAGACGGACAATGGAATCTGGATCTAAAGGACACATCTTCCACAGAGCCAGCCACCATCCATCTCACCTTCCAGGAAACCTATCCAGAAAGCGCTGCCTCACTCCTTCCACCTGCGCTGCATCTGACTCTGCTGAATCCAGAAAATGGGCTGGCATTTGATCATGGAGAGATTCTTGGATATGCAGTGAAAAAACTGCAAAATTTATTAGTCGAAAATTGAACAGCACCTTCTCATGAACCTTCTTAAAAGCTCAATAAAAATTTTCGCTTTCTGCAAACGTACTCGCTTATTCAAAAACCCCGGATTCATACACATTTACAAACTTGAATCCGGGGTTTTTTCTTTCATTTAATTCTGTATTTTCTTTACTCTACCGTCACGCTCTTCGCTAAGTTTCTCGGCTTATCCACATCCAGTCCCTTTGCCACACTGACATAATAACCAAGCAGCTGTAACGGAACTACCGCTAAAGATGCTGCAAAATGCTCATCCGTCTTCGGTACATAAATAGTAAAATCTGCCGTATCCTCAATATTGTAATGGCCATAGCTGGTCAGACCCATGAGATATGCCCCACGGCTCTTGCACTCTACCATATTACTGAGGGTTTTCTCATACAATCCACTCTGAGTCAGCACACCGATCACCAGCGTTCCATCCTCGATCAGGGAAATCGTTCCATGCTTCAGCTCACCTGCCGCATAAGCCTCCGAATGAATATAGGAAATCTCCTTTAATTTCAAGCTTCCCTCCATGCTGATGGCATAGTCAATCCCACGGCCAATGAAGAAAATGTTCTTCGCTGCCACCTGCTTTGAAGCAAACCACTGGATCCGCTCCCGGTCCTCTAATATCTTTGTGATCTTATCCGGAATCGTTTCCAGTTCCGCTAACATTTCATCATAAGCTTCCTGATCCACCTGACCTCTCACACGGCCAAATTCCATGGACAGACAATATCCTGCGATCAGCTGAGCACTGTAAGCCTTGGTCGTTGCCACAGAAATCTCCGGACCAGCCAGTGTGTAGAACACATAATCCGCCTCTCTGGCAATAGAGCTTCCCACTACATTGACAATGGCTAAGGTCTTCACACCATGGTTCTTCGCCTCACGAAGAGCCGCCAGGGAATCAGCTGTTTCACCAGACTGGCTGACTACGATCACCAGCGTATCCTTCGTCAGAATCGGTCTGCGGTAACGGAATTCCGATGCCAGTTCCACCCGAACCGGTATCCGTGCCAGATCTTCCATCACATACTGGGTTACCATACCTACGTGATAAGCAGAGCCGCAGGCTACGATCACGATCTGGGAGATTTCCTTGATCGCCTCTTCCGTCAATCCCATCTCTTCCAGATTGATCCTGCCGTCCTTTAATACTGAATGGAAGGTGTCTGCCACTGCCTTCGGCTGCTCATGGATCTCTTTCATCATGAAATGCTCAAATCCGGCTTTCTCTGCCGCCTCTGCATCCCATTTTACCTCTGTCAGTTCCTTTTCAATCTCATCACCGTCCAGGTTAAAGAAAGTCACCTCGCCCTTTCTTAAGCGGGCCATCTCCATATTGCCGATATAATATACATGTCTGGTATAATTTAAAATTGCCGGAACGTCAGATGCCAGATAAGCCGCACCTTCTTTTCCATCTTCTCCATGCGTGATGCCAATGATCATCGGGCTGTCTTTCCGCGCTGCATAGATTTCCTCCGGATAATCCTTAAACATCACAGCCAGTGCATAAGAACCACGGATCCGGACCATGGCATGGTTAATGGCATCCACCGGAGTTCCTGCGTATTTTTTATAATAATAATCGATCAGCTTAACTGCTACCTCTGTATCGGTAGCGGAGTAAAAGGTATAGCCATGCTTTAACAGTTTCTCCTTCAGTTCCTGATAATTTTCAATAATTCCGTTGTGGACAGCTACTACATTCCCGTCATCGCTGCAATGAGGATGGGCATTCAGCTCCGATGGTTCACCATGAGTTGCCCAACGGGTATGGCCGATTCCACAGGTTCCTACCAGAGCCTTTCCATCATTGGTCTTCTCTGCAAGCACCTTCAAACGTCCCTTTGCCTTTACAATCTCCACATTCTTTACACCATCACGAACTGCCAGTCCCGCGGAATCATAACCACGGTATTCCAGCTTAGAAAGTCCATGCAGCAAAATCGGAGCTGCCTGCTCGCTACCTACATATCCTACAATACCACACATTTGTCTGTCCTCTCTTTTTCTGTAAAAATCATGTATCTGTTCAATATGTCCTGCTCCTGGTCCATCCAGAGCATCCGCCCCCAACGCTTAAGCTTTCTATCTATAATATATGTCAAAATCCAGAAACTGCCCCCAAGCAGGCTTTCTTGCCCTCCCCGGAGGCAGCACATAACGAATCGTTCGTAACGATCCCATACCTTCATAGTTACAATTATTCTAATACCACACAGCCGAGCACTTCCTTCTGGAGATCTTTCGCCTTCTCCAGCTCCAGTTCTACCTGGCTGTACTTGGAAACCTTACATTCCTCTACAAATACCACTGCGTCAGCATCAGAAAGCTTCTCTAACGCTTCTGCATCCTCTAACAGATTACCGCCCTTCACTACCTGACAATCGCCTAACTCTGCTACTAATTTCTCAGCAACCCGGTTAAACGCGTCTGCCGAAGCACAGCCAGCCACCAGGATCTTCTCGGCATCGCCCATGAAACTACGGACATTGGCAGCGATCAGACCGTATGTCTTGTCATCTTCCTCAGAAGCACGGCCTTCCATCTTTCTTAAAGAAGCATCAATACCGCCTGCCTTCTTCGCCGGTAACGTTCCAAGAACACGGAGTTTGTAACGGTTTCTTAAATCTTTTGCTGCATAGATGCCATCCGTCATTAAAAATGCCACGCAGACGAAAAATATCGCCATAAATGCACCCAACACCGCTCCAAGAATCCCATATTTGATACCACTCTTTGCTGCTGCTGAAGTAGAATCTACTATCTTTTTCGGCTCCTGCAATTCATCTAAAGCGTCCTGCTTTTCTTCCAGGCTTGTGTTTAAATCAACCAGTCTGGTACTCTCTTCTTTCTGTGCATCGGCTAACTCCAGATCAACCTTGGATCCTACGCTTTCATCCACAACACTGATCGTGTGGGCACCAATGGTCTCCTCAATCTTTGCCTTTGCATCATCCACACCACTTAAGACGTACTGCATGATCTCTTTTACCGATTTCTCATCCGTATAATTCACCTTAACAGACAGAATCTTCTGATCTACCTGAATATCGATCAGTTCCTTCAAATAGCGCGGTTCTGTACCGACCTTTTTTGCTACCTTCTGTAAAAACTCCGTATTGGTCAATGCAGACTGATATGCCTGTAAAATCGTATCCGTATAATCCACATTCTGATATACCATGTCAGGCATGATCACATAATCCGTCTTCACAAACAGATCGATCTTTGCTTCCCACACATCGTAAGGGCTCATATTCATGCGAACCGATTTTTCTAAATACATCTGCTGCTCTGTAATATCATTTAACAGATTGTCAATTTCTCTCTCGCCGGTCGATTTATTCTTCTCATAAATCTCCAGATCTTTCTGATAATCCGCTTCCTTCTCTGTAATCACAGTCGGATCATTCTGGCTCTTATAAGTAGAAAATGCCTTGAAGCCGCCTAATAAAAGACCGATCACAACTGCAGCGATCACTACCGGCCGCCACTTATAAAGTACCGCAAACATCAGATCTTTTAAATCAATTTCCTGATCATATGTACTGTTTGGTTCCATATTTTCTTTACTCCTTCGTTTTTTCACTGAGTTTTATTTTATCATATCACCATTTATTAAACAACCCAGTAAATAGAACAATTTTCAAAACAATTATTTCTGAAATTTTTGAAGCAGGCGGCGCATTTCCGCAAGGGAAATCTTTCCCTCCCCATAGGCGTCCTGTAGGATTTTCCGGTACTCTGCTTCCGTCACAGCACGATTAGCCAACCGTTCCAGTTCCTGATAAGCTTCCTCATTTAAATACTCCCACCTGGTCCTTGTCTCCATCTTCACCGTATGTCGGTGCTTCTGTGCCTCTGGAGCAGCCTCGATCACCTGAATATTTTTCTTTAAAAAGGCGCCCACAAGCTTTAGTTCTTCACTGGCAAGTTCTCCATAGATTCCAGACACCGCTTCCTGTTCCGTTTTCTTTGCTTTCCCTTGAAGAATTTCTTTTACATATTCCGTCATCTCCGGATTCCATTCTGGCAGTTCCAATTTCCAGTCTTCATAATCCGAAAAATAGCCATGAAAGTATCCGTAACGGAAGCTATTTCTCAAAAATTTGATATACTCTTTATCTGTGTTGAGATTTCCAACCACTTCCATCCCGCAGAACCGGCGTATTACATCCAGAAATACTTCCTTTTTATCCAGCTTTATGTAATTGCACCAACGGATATATTCTGGTGTGATCTGGTTCTCCAATCGACCTTTCCGGCAACAAAAATCAGTGAATTTCAGCCAGATTCCCGCTTCTGCCTTTCCCTGAGGTTTTCTCTTCATAAACAAACACAATGCCTGGGCCAGCTCGATCCAGTGGTTTCCGCCCCATCGGAAGATCGTTCCGTTATCCTCCTTCTCATACTCCTCCTGAAATGTTCTTTCTCCAAATGTTCTCCACGCCTCCTCCTGCTGTTCCGGTTCTTTCATCAACACCTCACGGATAAAATCTTCTGCATTTTTCTCAGCATCTGTCAGTTCCGACCTTCCATTGGCATAAAGATTCACGATCAACCGACTGACCTTCTCATTCCGATTCAGCTGCTCAGCCTGCCACGTTTCCATCGTATACCGGTGCTCCAACCGTTTTTCCCCCAAAAAACCTCCTTTTTCCGCCTCCAGCTGCCGATTTTCCTGCTTTTCTTCATCCATCACGTAAATATTATAATCCATCGAACATAGCAGACATAACTTTTGGCGATTCTCTCTGGCCATTTCTGAATCATCCATAAACATCTGCCGCGTCTGTTCCAGGCTCAGTCCCCCTTCCTTTCCTGCATCATTCCAACGTCTCATTACAAACAGCTCCATCAAATTATATCTCTCGCTTCCCCACGGACACCCAAAACGCAGTTCTTCAATAAAATCTTCCTGAAATGAAAGTTCCTCATAAATTTCCGACGAGAAATGCTTCATCGCCAGAAAAGCAGCTTCCGTCTTCCAATATTCTGAATCCATTCCTTCCAAATTCTCCATGGCAATCGTCAGCTCTTTCAAAAATACTTTTACTTTACGTACAGAAATCCGCTCCCACTGCCAGGCAAACGCCTGCGATATTCCCAAACATTTACAAATGTTGTCACTCATAAAAACATCCAGATACAAAAAATGAAACTTTGAAAAATTCTTCCTTTTACCCCAAAATACCTTTAATAGGCTCTGTAACGAAATCTCTGTCAGATTGACTACATAAGGAATATATTTTTCAATATATTTTCTATCAAATCCCAGCTTCTTCAGATTTTCCACATCATATTCCATCACCACCTTGATCCAGTCACAGGACAATCGCTCTGTCAGATCCAGAATCTTCCGGATTACCTTTCCATCCGCTACCCGGTCCAGATCTTCTATGATCACAACCACCGGTTTACCAAGCTTCTTCATATCCTGCCTGAATCCATCAAATACCACCGCCTTTACTTCATTATCCATCCGGAGCAGTTCCCGCAGATCCTTTAACCAGGAATGATCCTTCATCATATTACAGAGACTTCTGGAATACCTGGGGTAAATCCTGTGCTTTCTTAAAATCGCCTCCATCTCCTGCAAAAGAAATACATCCACCTGATCCAGATTACAGGTCAGCAGATCCACACGGACAAACTCATATTCTTCCCGATGTTTCTTGCAGAACTCTTCCATCAGAAATGTCTTTCCAGTCCCCCATTCTCCATTGATTCCTACAATATGGACTTGTTCCAGATAGATCTCCACACGCCTCAAATCATGCTTTCTGCTCTTTAATAACGTTTCTTTCGCTCCATCCTCTGTCCTCTCTTTCCAAACTTCGCCTTGTCCTGACTCCATATTCCCTGATTTTCTATATTTCCACAAACTCACCAAAAATACCGTTACAAGCCCCACCGCTATAACTGTCAGCGCGTAAAACACCCATGACCGCCCCTCAAGACTCCAGGAAAAGATATTTCCCCGAACGATCCGTATCAAAACATACGCCGCTGCACTGATCATCGATATCCGCAAAATTTTTCTCAAAAATGCCTCATTCTCCCGTTTCAAATATCCACATGCCGTTGCCAGCATCATTGCATCCCACACAAACAGATAGATATTCGCCGTCACCCAATTCATCATTAAAAATATTCCACAAAACACAAGAAATATCATCTTTCCACTCCTTTTCCGCATTTTCTTCCAGTAATTACTGTTCACGCATTGCGCAAACAGCAGTATACCATAACTATACGTAACCTTCAAAAAACACTTGTATTTGCTCATACAAAATGCTATTCTGAAATAAATAAAATATAGGAGGTTCTTTCATATGCCAAGACCAAAAGGAAGTAAAAATAAAACAAAAACGGCCGAAAAAATAACAGTTATTTCTACCATAGATTACACGGAACTCATTGAAGAAAAATTAAACGAAAAAACGCAGATCAGCGCCGAGATCACCTCCATCACCGATCAGCTGGAAGCTCTCAAAGCTCAGTTAAAAGATAAAAAGAAAACCTTAAATTCCATCGAAAAAGAACTCACCAAACTGGAGACCAGAAAGGCCGAAGAAGAAGCCAAAGCCGCAGAAGAAGCCAAGAAGATCCAGTTAGAATCCATGCTCCAGCAATTATTGAACAGCGGTATGAGCACGGATGAGATTCTGGATAAATTAAAATAATATTATGACAAATAATTTCAAAAAACTGCCTATCGGCATTGAAAAGTTCTGTTCAAAGAACAATCCAGACTCAAGGGAGCCTTCAAAAGCTCCCTAATTTCTAATATTTTACTTCGAAAAACGCCGCCCGAACATTCATAATCTTAATACCCTATCACAGAAATTCCAGATTGAAATCCCATCACAAAAATGATAAAATAAACAAAAGACTTTCTATGGAGTAAATGATATGATGTTAATTGGCCAATCCACCTGCAAGTGCAATAAATGTCACAGCACCTTTGGAGCAACGTGGGAAATTGAATCTTCCAACACAACCGATCACGATCATGGAATGGGCGAAGAAACCGAATACCTTTGCACACTCGAAACCACCTGTCCAGAATGTGGCGCAGAGATTTCTGCATCCATGACCGTCTGCGAATATCCCGTTGGCTGCCTTGTTCCAATATCTCATATAAATGTCACCCCGGGCACTGCGCAAGTCAGCATTCCGCGGGTAGATTTTTTTGATTTATAAGGGGGATTTCTCTTGAAAATTAAACTAAAAAACTGGGGACCTGTTTCAAATCCGGTGACACGAAAATACTCTTCCCTACTTTCCAATCATTTTAACGACTGATAAAATTCCTCATCATTTTTATCTTTTTTTACCAGGCACCGTTTCTTAAAAAATGATATTCCATAACAACAAATCTGATCATATTGCAATATCCGGCCCCAGTAAAAATACCAGCCAGAAATGTATGATAAAAATCCTCTTTATAATCATGATAACTGATCGTCCGACGAAGCAATTTATTCATTTCCCTGGTCAATCCTTCCGTATCACCGTTCCATACTGCATGGAATAACTCCTTCCGGTCCCATTCCTTTGCGCTTTCATCAAACCACCGTCTGACTGTTGTTTCAAATATTTCCTTAATTTCCACATTCGGGATTATAAGAGCCGTCATCCCCTCTGCCAAAGGAGCCGAAAGTTCCGTTTCCCTCACGCTGGTCAAATATCCGGTCAGATACAAAATACTCCACAGATTATCCTCCGATGAATGAAGATAATCATAAGTCAGATTTTCATCTATTTTCTGAATAATATATCCGCCCGCCAGCAGCGTTTCTAACTTATTCGTTCCAGTAAAAATACTCTCCTTGGCGATTTTCAAACAACCTGTGATCACTGCAAAATCCAGAGCCTGATTGTCCTTCAGCACCTGCAGTAGCCCTTTCATCACATCCAACATCTCCAGATAATATCCGTGACTGTTGGACTTTGCCACCGGCACATCATACTCATCAATCAGCAGCACCACCTGTTTTCCATAATATGCCCACATCGCCCGTGTTAACGCCAACAGACAATTCTTGATCTCTGTCGGAGTTGCTGCATTATCCATCACCCGTGTAAACAGCCGTTTATCATATGTCTCCACCCGGTCACTGCCCAGAAGATACTGATGTTCCACGCAAAAGCTCCGCCAGCACCGAACCCAGCATCCCATACGCATTCTGAAAATCCAGACCATCCACCCGTTTCAAAGAAAGGAATAAAGTCGGGCACTGATTTCTCCATTTCTCACACAATTTCCGCTCTCCGGCTATCTCCAACCCTTCAAAAATATCCCGTCTATCCTTCCTGACATCAAAAAAATTCGCCAGCATACTCATCCCCAGAGTCTTACCAAATCTCCTGGGCCTGGTAATCAGCGTTACCTTCGTTCCTTCATCCTTCAGAAGCTTAGCGATCAACATCGATTTATCCACATAGTAATACCCTTTCCGCCTGATTTCCTCAAAATCTGAAACCCCAACCGGAATGCTTAAATTTTTCATCGATGCGCTCCTGTCAAACTGGTGTTGTCTATATCATTTATTGTAACATGTTGCAATCAAATTGACAACGCAGCGCTTTCCACAAAGTATAGAATTCCTCTGCATCTTTTCCTTGAATTTTTTGTTTGAATCAACTTTGATACTATTAGATTACTGACTGTCCCTCTTCTATCCTATATTGTTTTCCAGAATACGCAGAGACATTTGAATTTTAGAAATGTTATTTTTTGTTATAGAAAATCTTATTTCTGACATTACATGCGGCTGATAAAATCCTCCAGACTTTTCGCATCCATCGCAAGCCGTGCCCATGCACTGATCTGATCCAGACGCACACCCTTACATTCCGGGTGGTAGATCATACTCTTCTCCTTAATCACCTCCACCCGGCTGATCGGCATCTCCAACACACGTTCCAGCAACTGACGGCAGTTATCATTCTCCATCATCACCGCGCCGAACATGTAGTTGTCACCAATGATCAGATCCTGAAATCTTCTGATTTGTCTCATATAACTCCTCTGTGGTACAGAGGAATTATATGAGACTATAGTAGCACACTTATCAGAAAAACTCTAGGTTAAATTCTTCCAATGAAAATAAAATAATTCTAAAATGATAAGATAAATAAAAGAGCATCTATTAAGTAAATTTTATGATGTTATATTGAAGTATCCTATTACTTATCAAATATGTATCCAAAAACATCTTGGCTAAAAAACAAAGGAACCTTTACTTTGATAATTTACAATTTATTCTCCAATAAGAAAAGCAATAAATTATTCCACCAATTACAATTGTAAAAATCAACTGAATAATCCTGTTTTCAACAAAGTATTTTATTCCCTCATATACAAAAACTATGCTTAAACTACAAAACATTGCATTCCATACTTTGCTGCTTATTCTTTTTAAATCAATTATCTTATTTATTTCTGGTAAACAAATTATCAACACGATACTTTCAGAAAAAACAGTTGCTATTGCTGCTCCATTTATAAAAAATTTAGGAATTAATAATATATCTAATATAATATTGCCTATTGCTGCTAAGACTAAGGCCTTTGTTGCTTTTTTTTCTCTTTGAGCAGGTATTAAAATTTGGCTGACAAAAAATCCGTTTAAAGGCGAAAGGAATATGTCTAAGCTCAAAATTTTTTCTGCCGTAAATCCACCCAAAAATTCTTTTCCTGATAATAAAAGAATTGCTAAATCACCAAAAAGCCAACTTCCTATTATACATGGAAATATCAAAAAACTGGCAAATGTAATAACTGTTTTTGTTAACTCAGTTGTTTCATTTCTATCCTTCTTTCCTATTGCGCTTGCTAAATCTGGCCCAGACACAGTACATATGGATGTTATAGGCACACATACAGCTTTTACAATTTTAGATGCTGCAGAGTATATTCCCACTTCAACACTCCCCAATATACTACCTATCACAATTGTATCCGCATTAATATATATCATAGATGCCACATTTGCAACCCATATTACTAAAATCGGTTTTACATATTTTGCGCATTTTTTTATAGAAATCAGCTTGATTTTTTTATTTCTTTTCAAATAAAAATAATTCAGGATATAACTTCCCGAGTTTGCAAGCACATTTATTCCAACATATACCGCAACATCTTCTTTTTGCTTAACAAATATAACTAGTAATAACAATGAAATTGCTTGAATTATTATAGAACGCGCTGTAATATATATAAATCTTTCTTCAACAACAAATATCCACTCCATTCCAATAGTCGTCAGTCCTATTGTCACACTATATATCAATATCAACTCTCTGTATTTAGCCAAATCTTTTACATTAATCAAAAAAAAAACTAATACTAAATATGCGAAAACTGTGGATATTACATTTATTGTAAACATTATATTGCAAAATTCATCAAATTTTTCTTTATTACTACGTAGTTTTGCTCCTTCTGCCAATGCATATGTATTTATTCCTAGCTGTGCAATCAAAGAAAAATATCCTATAATTGCAGACGCATAACTTGCAGCTCCTACGCCAGATGCACTAATTATCCCCGAGGCATACTTAAATGTAACTAACGGAAATATAATATTCATTACATTTCTAATTGTGTAAATCATGGAATTATTTCTTATTTTATTTTTTTTAAGGCTCAATTTTTTTCTCCGCTAGTTTTTCTTCCAATATACTCAATTTTTCTTTTTGATAATATCCCAATATCATAAAAATCTTTAATTCTATTGTCCCGACAAATGATTGCATAACAAAATCCTTAGAAAACAGTAATTTTATTTTGTACAAAACAGAACTTTTTCCTTTTACAATTTCCTCTAAATATTCTGTTATATTTTTATCAAGAAGATTTTTATAATGCTTTAATAATTCTTGTGCATAATAATAATAATGATTATCTAATGAACGATATTTTTTTACACTATACCCTATTCGTTCTAATATACCATCTGCTTTTGTAGCCGATCCCCTATGATCCCTATAATATATTTGTGCCTCCTCATCTTTATATATTTTCCCTACATAGGATGCTACTCTTAACGTCCATAGATCATGTGCAAAACATAGCGGAGGTCCACTCTTTAATACTAATTTTCTAAGGCTATTATTAAAAATCATTGTACATCCTCGTGCCTTAAGACATGTTAAATATTTTTTCTTTGAATCAGGAATTTCATTTTTTTCCGTATATATATATTTACCATCTGTATTTATAATATCGCATGTAGAATAATATAAACTAGGTATTTTCTCTTCACCTTCTAAAATATCAAGTGCTTTTACCAATTTATTTTCTTTCCAAATATCATCTTGATCACAATAGCAATAATAATCTCCATTTTTTTCATATTTTAACAATTCCCAAAAGCTTCTTTTCCAACCTATATTTTCTCCCTTAATTACATAAATATTATTATGTTTCTTTTCATATGATTCTATAATTTTTAATGTATTATCCGATGATCCATCATCTCGAATTATAATCTTGATTTCAGACTTATCCGGTATTCTCATCTTTAATAAACTTTCTAATTGCTCTGAAATAAATTTTTCTCCATTATATGCACTCAATAATATAATAATTTTTTTCATTTATTCTTCACTTTCTATACATATACTTATTCATATTAGTATATGTAATATGTTATTGCTCGAATTTGAGGTACTAAATACATAAATAGTATGATAACTAACAACATATATTGCATTGAAATACATACACCATTATTACTTCTTTTTATAGGTCTAAATCGGCTATTAATTAAATAATTCAATGGAATTAGAACAATCAGGAAAAAGTCTGTAATTCTTGTTATAAATTTAAAGCGCATACCAATACTTAAAACAAATCCACCTACTAAACTTATCCCCAAAATTTTATCCTCACATTTAGAATTCCTTTTATAACAAACTAAATACAATATATTTATTATATAGGCTATTTCTATTAACAAAAACAAAATTCCTTCTTGATATGAATATGCTAAATAATTCGTATAATTAGCCAATACAGGAACTATACTTGCCACTAGTTCTATTGTTTTCCTGAATATTTTTAATAAAAACATCACTTTATATTCTATAATCCATACTAAAAAAATTCCAAACCAAATTTTTAAGTATGTACTTTTTTTCTTCCACACTGGCATCATTTTGTAAAGAACAGGCAATAACCATCCCAATATTCCCATTCGTTGAAATAAGAAACCAACGCCTTCGCCTATATATCCTAATATTTTATTTCCCTTTTTTGTTGAAAACGTTGAAAAAGCATAAAATGTAAAACTGATTGCTAATGCCCCTCTTAAAACTACCGCATTGTAGTATATTCCAAAATTTGACAACACTATAGCTAAAAATAACGCTGTATTAAAAGTTTTTTCTTCTATTGCAATTTTTTTTACACCTTTGACTAACAATAGTAATAAAATAATAGTAATCAAAAAATTAAATACTCTAAAATTTCCTCCTATTCTTTTCACCAATTGAATAAAATATACAAACATATATTCGAAATCTGTCGTTGCTTCTCTGCCAAATCGAAATTCATAAACTTTATACGGGTCTATTTTATTAAACCTTTCAAAATATACTTGTGTATCATTCAGATTTATTGGTCTATATGTCATTAATAGAATGTACATCGAATAATTTACTATATCCAATACCTTTATTTGCTTTTTGTTTTTTATTATAGGATATAATAATGCACATATAAGATACCATACCAATAAAATTACTACTTGTCCTATAAAACATTGAATAGGTGTAATCATTTATTATTCTTTTTCCTTTAATATTTTAAATACTCGCTCTGAATTTTTTCTATCATAAAAGCGAAAAATCTCCTTATGACTATCCAAATATTGAGGAGATATCTTACAATCATTTTCCAGTATAGTTTTTAATTCTTTTACTACTTTCCAACTTTCTGCATAACTATTTCCAAAATTATTATTATGGTAATCAAAATATCCTTCTCCGTACTGGTATTTCCGATATTCATCTTCATCAAATTGATAGAAAACTATAGGTTTTTTCATATAAATCATATCAAAAAAAACACTTGAATAATCTGTTACCATTAAGGCTGAACTTTTTAACAACTCCTGAATATCATATTTTTCCCATGATGCAAGTATTACTTTACTATTAATATTTTTAAATGAATTTATATGATTTTGTAGATTTCTATGAAGATAAAATATTACTTTTAAATCCTTTTTTTCAATTAATTCTTTTAATATATCATTATTTAATAGTTCTTTCCACTTGTTCAAATATTCAGATTCTTCAAAATTACTATTTATATTGCTATTTTTTTTGGAACGTAAATTAAACCAACATCTCCATGTAGGCATAATTAATATTTGTTTTTTTTCAACCACAAGATCATGTAACGCATCAAATCTCGGAATACCTGTTAAACATACCGTTCCTTTTGGATATCCAAATTTTTGTTCTACAAATTTCGTTTCTGGAATCGTTGATGTTATAAACTTCTCAATTTTAGAACAATCTGAATATAGCCACTTTAAATCATTAATTATCACTCCATGTTGTAAAAAAATATTATGTACTTGAAAAAATCCCGTTAACTCCATAAAAGAGCAAACTGCCGCATTGGGCTTTCCACCTTTTTGTGAACTGATATTATACTGACATAAAAAATATGCTAACCAATGTTGAATACTCCCATATTCTATAATATTTCCATATTTCTTTACTTTTTTATAATCAATTGATTTTTTTTTAATTGCATAAAAGCACTTTTGATTTGGTTGGTTTTGAACCATATATTGAAAAAAATGATATCCATTATCTCGCGCTTCTTTTGGCTCCTCGCAAATTAACCATGCATCTTTATATATTTTTTTATAAAAAGGTTTTATTATCAATGCAATTGTCATTGGAAAAAGTGAGCAGTAATCCTTTATTTTTACATCTTGAATTTTATTTAAAAAATATTTTAATTTCATATCATTTTAACTCCTAGTAAATTTCTGAAATATCCACCATCTATCTCTTACCTAATAAGAGCAATTGTATAATAAGCCTTTTTGTTAAATTAATAAATAATATATATCTTTCTAATTTATCATCCCACGGAATGAAGCCGCCATGACGAATAGCCCCCAGTAAACTTCCTCCAACAAGAACCTCCTTGATATCATATTTTCTGCAAACTGCATCAATTTCAGCAGTCATGCAAAGAAATGTTTTTTTTAATTTTTTTCGTTCATCATCTGATAGGGGTCTTACGGAGCCACTATTTGCAGCTTCATTTAATATCATTTTTTTGCTTAACATACCATTCCCCCTTTCTTAATTCTTCATCATTTTCTCGCAAATTTCCTCAATACCCATCCTCGTAATGTATTCGGCATCAAAACCTGTATGATTAGCCTCTCGCCAACATTAACAAGATATCTCGGTACAGAGATCAATCCATTCTGTAACATCAATCTCTGTATCTTTTCTTCACTTCTAAAATACTTTCCACCACCACGTCTTGCGTACATTTCTTTACCAACCCGCACTTGAACCAATACCTCTGGAAGATTCGCAAAAACACACTTATCCAAAGCCATCCGAACCCAAAGATAATAATCCTCATTGTAAAACCAATCCCTATAATTCCCTGCCTTCAAAACTGCCTCTTTTTTATACATCACAGACATATGATTAAAGGGACATCGCTTCTTAAGATAAGCTTTACAGTTAGCATCTGTTAGAGGAACTATTCTCCTGCCCGCAACATTGGTTATTTCACCTATAAACTCTTCGATCTGTCCTCCGAGAATATCTGTATTAGGGTGACTCATTAAATACGCAAGTTGCAGTTCAAAACGATTTCTCACGGCAATGTCATCACTGTCCATTCGAGCTATGATCTCATATCTGCAAGTTGCAACTGCTTTTCTTAACGCCTTCCCCAACCCCTGATTCTCCTTTAAATATACAACTTGAAAAGTTATCATCTTGGTTAAATTATCTAGTCCAATACCCTCCGCACAAATTTTCGAATATTTGTCTATTACATTCTGTATAGAATCCGGTATAGGACCATCTACTACTAAAACTATCTCATCAGGCTGTACAGTCTGGTCTATTACAGAGCAAAGTGCTTTATCAAACCAATCTGGATTATCTTTCCCATAAACGCACATTGCCACAGAAAAAAAGGGAATATCAACATCTTTTCCATGTCCCATATTCTGTTCTAAATGAATTGTATTAAATGAAATAACTGACATTCAAATCTCCCTTTTGCTCTTTATATTTAGTAAAACTTTTCTTTCATGTATTCCTTATTTCTACTCACTTCTCTCTAATAATCTCTTCCATCTTAAGAACTCCGTTAATTTTATGAACCATAGAATTCTCATCAAATCTGATTAAAACTTTTCTAAACGGATATAAGATTTTTACCACTGCCCCTACACCCTTTTTATATTTCACCTTCAACTTACAATAAGCTTTTCTAAAGCCAAAATACTTTTCAAGATAGTCCTGAAAGTGCGTCTGGTGATTGATAGGTTTTTCTCCGTCGCATATGTAACAACCATTTTTTAATTCATCTTTATAATAGTTAAGAATTCCATATACTGTCGCTGCATTCACGCCATCTTTTTCTGAATCAGGATCTGTCTTTTCGACATCAAAATAGATAACCCTATTTTTCTTTCTCAATACTGAGTATCCAACCAAAGAATCGTCATTTTCTTTTCTATCTGCTTTAAATTTATCCTTTTCGTTCTTCTCCATGCTCTCATAGTTTCGGAATGTGCCAAAAACATCAGCTCCATTTCGAATCCAATCATTCACCGCATTATTCATATTTTCAGCTGTCAAATTCCTAGGTCTGTAACTTTCCGGATATGCACTGAACGCCTTTATCTGCACTTGTAATAACTCTGTCTTATAATCTTCCGGATGAATTTTTCTTACTGTAAAATTTTTGCATCCTTTTTTTATCTCATAGCGCCTTTTTGCTTTTAGTACATCAATATCAAACACATTGTCTTTTATGACATAATACCAACCTGTTTCATATCCACAATCCCAATCGACTGTCCATCTCGCCAATAGAGGAATACCCCCCCAATTTTCCAGACATCACCATTCTCAACTGCTCTTAAATCCGGTATTTCGTGAGGTGCTGTCGTAGGAATTGTTGCATGGTTATAATATTTCCATCCTTCAATCTGCATCTCCATTACTCTCCTAGTAGTTCTCGCGCTTCCTCTTGTTTTTCTTCGTATTCTTCCTGGCTCACTCTCCCAGCTTTCAACAGATAATCCCCAAAATCATCGGTGATCTCCACCTCATCCATATCCGAGCCTTCTATTCCCTTATGCTTAAAAAACACCTGTTTCACAGTATCGACTACTATCTTCACATCACCCCAAAATGTGATTTTCCGAACATATTCCAAATCCATTGCAAGCTTCCCATCCCACGAAATAGCATTTCTGCCTCTTGTCTGAGCAAGACCACTAAGACCCGGTCTGATATCGTGTCTTTTTCTCTGTTCAGGTGTCATAAACACCATATCCCTCACCAACTGAGGTCTTGGACCTATAATAGACATATCTCCTCTTAAAATATTAAAAGCTTCAGGAAGTTCATCAAGACTAGTACTTCTAAGCCATCTGCCAAACTTCGTGAGTCTAACCTTGTCCGGTAATAATTTCCCCTGTTCATCTTTCTCATCCGTCATAGTGCGAAACTTATAAAGTTTAAAAATTTGCTCCACACCATTTTTATCTTTTTTACCAGGCCTCGGCTGTGTAAATAATACAGGAGACCCCAATTTCACCTTCACCAGAATAGCAAGGATTATATAAAGCCAACAAAAGCAACTAACGGCAAGCAATGCACAAAAAATGTCCAAAATTCGTTTAAAATATTTAGCGTACATCTTTCATACTCCTACTCGAAACATCTATGTATAATCTCAATAATTCTCTCCTGCTGCTCCACCGTCATCTTATTATCACTAGGCAGACACAATCCCCTGCTGAATATATCCATTCCAACGTCTTCCTGTCCCCCGGCAATATAAGCATTTGTCGCGGCTCTGCCGCTTCCGTCTCTGGTAATAAAACCATTCATCCGGTAAATCGGCTGCATATGCATTGGCTTCCAGATTGGACGTCCCTCTGCATTTACCGAGGCGATCGCCTCTAAGATCTCTGTTGGACAGGACTTTCCTGCTTCTGCCACATACAGCGTATCCTGTTCTCCTCGAACCTGTCTGCACATGGCATTCTTATCTACAATCAGACAGCTCAGCCAGAAATTCGGCACAGATTTTTCCTCATTATACGGATTCATGGATACCGGAAGCTCTTTGAGCCCTTCTTTATATCGTTCATAAATTGCTTTTTTCTGTGCAATATGCTCTTCCAAATGCGGGAACTGCCCGCGCACCACTCCAGCGATCACATTCGACATCCGGTAATTGTAGCCCACTTCCTCATGCTGATACCAAGCGGCATTTTCTCTCGCCTGGGTAGACCATTTCCGCACCTTGTTAGCAGCCTCTTCACGGTCTGTCAGCAGCATTCCGCCAGAAGATCCGGTGATGATTTTATTTCCGTTAAAACTGATGCAATTATATTTACCAAATGTTCCTGTCTGTCTTCCTTTGTAAGTTGCTCCCATAGACTCAGCCGCATCTTCCACGATAATTGCATCGTGTTTTTCACACACCTCCTGAATCTCATCCACCTTACCGGGTGTTCCATAGAGGTGTGCAACGACCACCAGTTTCACTTCTGGATAGATCTCAAATGCTTTCTCCAACGCAACTGGATCCATATTCCAGGTATCACGCTCCGTATCAATAAATACCGGAATACCGCCTTCATACACCACCGGATTGACCGTTGCGGCAAATGTCATATCGGAACAGAACACTCTTTTCCCTTCCAGCGCGCCATGTCCAACCTCTGGCTGGCCATACAGATCCATTCCTGCTAATTTAATCGCCATATGTAATGCAGCCGTTCCAGATGAAAGCGCTACGGCATGTTTGCAGCCAATCTTTTCGCTGGCACACTTCTCCACCTCGTTAATATTGGCTCCAACGGTAGACATCCAGTTTGTGTCATATGCCTCTTTCATGTACTGAAATTCTTCTCCATGCATGGTTGGAGAACTTAAATATACATGCTGTGCAAGTGGTTCTATTCCATTTTTCTTAAACATTTTATTGCCTCGTTTTCTTATTTTTTCTCAACCCGTTCATTCACCGTCTCCGGCTTCACATAAGTAGGAACAATGATCTTCACTGCATCCTTAATACTCTCTGAATCCCGGTTTGCGATCTCATAAAGTTCCTGTAATTGATGTTCAAATTTCTCCATATCAAAATCAATCGGTTTTCCAATATGGATTAATTTATTCGGCGTATCCTGAAGCCCCTCCTCGTTCATCAGAAGCTCCTCATACAATTTTTCACCCGGTCTTAAACCAGTAAATTCAATCTTAATGTCCTCATCAACCTTGTAACCAGACAAACGAATCAGATTCTTCGCAAGATCCAGGATCTTCACCGGTTCGCCCATATCCAGAACAAAGATCTCTCCGCCTTTGGCGTATGCCCCGGCCTGAAGTACCAGTGAAACTGCCTCTGGAATAGTCATGAAATAGCGTATAATGTCCGGATGCGTAACGGTTACTGGACCGCCCTGCTCAATCTGCTTTTTGAACAATGGGATCACAGACCCATTGCTTCCTAATACATTGCCAAAGCGAACTGCTACGAAATCTGTCTTAGATCTGGCATTCATCATCTGGATCACCATCTCGCACATACGCTTGGATGCGCCCATGATATTGGTCGGATTCACCGCTTTATCGGTAGAAATCAGCACAAAACGCTTAGTTCCATATTGGTCTGCAGCTTTTGCGGTCTTATAGGTTCCAAACACATTATTTTTAATGGCCTCGTTCGGACTATCCTCCATCAACGGCACATGCTTGTGGGCCGCTGCATGGTACACGATCTCTGGACGGTATTTTTCGAAAATGGTGTTGATCCGGTGAGTATTTCTTACAGACCCGATCAGCACCACCAGATTTAACTCCGGATATTTCTCCCGTAATTCCATCTGGATGTCATAGGCATTATTTTCGTAAATATCCAGAATGATCAGCTGTTTTGGCTGATGTCCTGCAATCTGACGGCAAAGTTCGCTTCCAATGGAACCGCCTCCACCAGTCACCATCACAACCTTTCCGCTGACGTAATCCATGATTTCATCTAAGTTGACCCGGATTGGATCACGGCCTAATAAGTCCTCGATTTCTACCCTACGCAGCTTTCCGACGCTCACTTCACCGTTTAACAGCTGGTAAATACCCGGCAGTGTCTTAATATCACAGCCAGTTTCCCGGCAGATTTCGATGATTTCTTTGCGATCTTTGGCTGATGCAGAAGGCATCGCTATGTAGATCTCATGGATCTTATATTTTTTGACCAGTTCTGGAATATCATTTCTGGAACCGGCAACTGGAACGCCATTTAAGATTTTACCGACTTTGTTGGGGTCATCATCTACAAAACAAACTACAGTTCCATCCGTATACTGACTGGTGAGCATTTCCTTTAAAATAACAGTTCCGGACTGACCGGCCCCTACCACCATCACATGTTTTTCAGATTTCCGCAAAAAACGAGTGCCCGATAAAGCTGTCACGATCCGATAGGACAATCGGATCAAAACCTCCATCACAGCCAAGGACGCAAAGGAAATCAAGTAATAACTTCTCGGAACTTTATGCTCCAGAAACATCATTCCAACAATCTGAATCCCTGATGATACGGCGCAGGCCGCGACAATATACAACGCCTCACGGGCTCCTGCCGCGCTCCACATCGTTGCGTATAATTTAAATAGTAAAAATACAAGAAGTGTTCCGATCACATACAATGGCAGGTAATGCTCTGCCGCCTGTGTATATTCCACCGGAATACTCTTCACATTCATGTCAAACCTGATAAAAAGTCCAAAAAAAGATGCCAGGCAGACAGCACAAACATCTATTGCCATCAGCACAAGCATCCGAACTCGTTTACTTTTAGGGAGATACTTCTCCATAACATCCTTATTCATTTTTTCATAAATCCTCTTTCAATTTTATCCCCAACGCCACTGTCTTCTCCACTCCTCCCATTGGAATACCCATGATCAGATAGCGTTTCTTAAAACAACATTTCCGCACGCGGTTCGCATATTTACCCACGGGGCCATGGATCTTTTTCATCTGGCCCTGATCATCAGTCTCCACATAGGAAAGCCGCACAACATGCTCCAGATCGAAAATGTCATAAAAAAAAGTTTCCTCCTCTTTTTTAATAGGAAGAAACTCATATCGGTCGGCTGCTACCAGCTTTGACATAGCAGGAACTTTTTTTAGTTGAAAAAAAAGTTCCTCTGGATTCTGTGTCACCACAAATACATATCCAGGGAACAATCGTTCCACATGAACTACGCTCTGCTGCTGTTTCCGCCAGACCCTCTCATAATACGCCACAAAACAGTCCTCATATAACTCCGGAGCCACCAGTTCCTGAATCATCTGAACCAGCTTTTCCTCCTGTCCAGTGGTTGTCTGTAGTACATACCACATAGCAAATCTCCCATAAGGGTAAGCTACGCCATCTCTACAGTCATTCATAAAAAAATAACGACCCCAGAGTGGCATCACGCAGCTAAAAATAGCACGCAGCCATATAACCCCTTCCTCGCTCATGCAGCCTTCAAACTCTCATGCACAAGTCCGGTTCTTTTCATTTATTTTATCCATTATAACATCTTACCGATTTCTTGACAAGTCTCATAACACTCTCAAAATCCGCGTATACAGTATAACACACTTTTTTGCTTTGAACAGAGGGAATTTTTGAAAATCCCTATACATTCTTCTTAAAACTTGTTAAAATAAGCATAACTATGATCAAGAAAGGATTACATTATGAATCGTAAATTCTCATGGACTGCGTCAGTCACTGCACTTTATGTGATTCTGATACTTGCTGTCCATCCCATTATTTATCAGGACTACTATTTTAACATTTTAAATGTAAAATATCTCTTTTACTGTGCATGTACCATCGGTATGCTGATTCTGCTGGGTGGATATTTCATTTTTACTGGGGCATTTAAGCGGGTCAAATTAAAACTAATTCCAACAGACTATGCTTTTCTCGCTTTTATAATCATTGCGACCTTATCCGCAGCATTTTCAGATTTTAAATACGAGGCCTTCTGGGGAAATGAGGGACGTTTTTCCGGTGCATTTCTTCTGATTCTCTATGCAGCATCCTATTTTTGTGTATCAAGACTTTTGAAATTTAAATCCTGGTTTATGGATATTGCCTTACTGTCCTGTATGGCTGTTTGCATATTCGGCTTTACCGATTATCTTGGCATGGATCTTCTGCATTTTAAAGTCCGGCTAAAAACAGAACATATAGGTATGTTCACTTCTTTTATCGGCAATATTAATATGTATACTGGCCTTCTCTCTGTTTATTTAGGCGCCGCATGCCTGTTATGGGTTTCCTGCCCGAATAAGCTCCGAAGCATCTGGTATTATGTAAATGTATGGGTGATTTTCATTGCCCTGATCACAGGAAGAAGCGATAACGCATACCTGTCTCTGGCAGCTGCATTTACTTTTATCCCAATTTACGCCTTCCGTACCAGACAGGGTATCCGACGATATGTCGTTTTGCTGGCTACTTTCCTTACTTCCTTGAAAGTAATTGAATGGATTGCCACCACCTATGCAGATCGTGTATATCAGATCGACAGCCTTTATAATTCCTTAGTTTCCTTTAGTAAATTAATTCTGCTTATTAAAGTACTTTGGATTATTGCAATTATTTTATATCTGATCGATTTTATTTCCAAAAAAGCGGACGCCACTGTCAGCCCATGGTTTTCACGGATATGGATCGGATTGATCGTCATCGGCTTTGCTGCTTTTCTTTATATCCTCTACGATGTCAATATCGCCGGAAACGCTGATAAGTACGGTTCCGCAAAAAGTTTTCTTCTTTTTAATGACAGTTGGGGAACACACCGTGGGGTTATCTGGCGATTGGCCATAGAAGATTATCAGGACTTTACACCGATCCACAAACTGTTTGGATACGGGCCTGACACCTTCGGTCTTGTCACTTATTATCACAACATGGATATTATGACCAATGTATACCATCAGATCTTCGACAGCGCCCACAATGAATACCTGCAGTTTTTTATCACGGTTGGTCCTATTGGTCTGTTGTCTTACCTGGCAATATTTGTAACAGCATTTATCCGGATCATCAAAAAAGGTTATCAGAATCCTTATGTCATTGCAGCCATGTTCGGAGTTCTCTGTTATTCCGCTCAGGCAACTGTTAATATCGGAACACCGATTACCATTCCTATTATGTTTCTTTTCCTGTCTATGGCTCTGGCCGGATGTAGAGAAGCATAAAAGCAAGTCCCATCTCATATTTGAACTATGAGATGGGACTTGCTTTTTTTGCCTTTTTTGCTTTATTCACTTATTTCCATTGAAACCTTACACTTTTTCTTATTGCATGCAATTCCATAGTTCATCACTTTATGAATATCCTCATCCAAAAGCACTTTCTCATAATGCTTTTCATGAATCTGCAGCAATGCTTTCCGGCTCATTTCCTCTTCTTTTCCGTTTTCAGCATACTTCACCTCAATTATGATTCCCACATCCTCATCATCAATCCGAACCATAATATCACTGAATCCATCACCACTTTCTCTATTAGATGTCACATACCAACCACCTTTATAGCTTAGAATTCCAAGCAAAATACCATGATAAAAATTTTCTTTCACCGGTTTCCTGACAAATGTATCCCGCACGCTAATGGTTTTCGTCAAATATTCCGTAAATAATTGTTCGATACGGTTCGCATTTCCATCCACCAACGCTTGACAAAACGTCTCTACCATTGCTCCATCTTTTGCAACATCTTCCTTAAACAACTGAAGGATATGATCCGTCATGATATTTCGAATCTCCTGATTAGGGATTGCCAGATTGTAACGTTTCCCATTTGAATCCCCTTTTTGAGTCAAATAACCCGTCATAAATAAGGTGCTCCACAGGTTATCTATCGAAGAATACAGTTCCTTATATGTCAATTCCTGATTGATTTCCTTCTGAACCGTTTCTCCATTGATCAAGCGTTCCAGCTCAATCCTGGTCACTTTCCGTTGACCACCCATTCCATCAATAAAATGGCTGATTATATCATTACTACTGGTATTCGCCCAATAATTTTGTGGCTCTAATTTCGGATCATACTGCCGATCACTGCAATAGTTGATCACATCCCACGGGCAATACACATCTACATCCCCAAAACGATAGCCATCATACCAGGCTTTTACGATTTCATAATCTTCTTCCAACCCATAGTATGTTAACATTTTTTGTACTTCTTCATCGGTAAACCCAAACGATTCATCAAACGCTCGCATTGTAATTGGATAAACCTTAAAATTATTCAAACCAGTGAAAATACTCTCTTTTGCAATTCGCAAACATCCTGTCAAAACTGCCATCTTTAAATGTTCATTTGTTTTTAATACATTGCCAAACAGATTTCGGATTAAAATCACCATCTCATCATAATAACCGTGATGAAACGCTTTTTCCAAAGGAACATCGTATTCATCAATTAAAACAATCACTTTTTTATGGTAATGTTTTTCTAAAAGCTCCGTCAGACGATATAAACTCTTTTCTAATGCCACATCCGACATTTGGAAAGTACCATCCTCATTTGTAAAAAGCAGCGCGCGATATATTTCTTTATCTACTACACTTAATTTCTCACTTTCCAGTAAAAAGCTATATTGTCTCGCAATCGTTCCAATCAGATATTTCATGGATTTTTTCACTTCATCAAACGACTGTCCTTCAATATTTTTCAGAGTAAACGAAATCACAGGATACTTCCCCATGTATTGCTCACACAATTCTTTCTTGTGTGAAATATACAATCCATCAAATAAAGAAGGCTTCGCTCCTATTTCCAGGAAGCATTTAAGCATACTCATATTAAGGGTTTTACCAAATCGGCGAGGACGCGTGAAAAGATTTACTTTACCACCGCTGGCAAATAGCTGTTCTATCAGCTTTGTTTTATCCACATAGTAGTAGCCGCCTGTACGGATCTCTTCGAAGTTTTCAATTCCGACGGGTAATTTGAGCGGTTTAACCATGGTAATCACCTCCCTCAATTAATATAATGGATTGCACTTCACTGCATTCTCAACTATGATCTTCTGTCCTGTCACTTATAATATAGCGTGGACGATGCTTAGTTTCCATATATATTTTACCAACATATTCACCAATCACACCAAGACAGATCAGCTGGACACCAGAAATAAAACAAATAATTACCGTCATAGATGCCCAACCAGATACTACATGACCTCTGATATACTGAATAATTGCCCATACAACACCAGTAAAACTAAGAAGTGCAACCATTGCTCCTAACAGCGTGATCCATCTGATAGGTTTTATCGATAGACTGGTAATACC
>OGEQ01000620.1_pt1 | contig 35953 bp, 45 predicted proteins | sample 1570731 | NCBI WGS metagenome assembly OGEQ01 (sample SAMEA2582132, study PRJEB24529) | metagenome | biome: Human gut stool | place: China | collected 2011
TATACAACGGCCAAGAATACCCTCTAAGGAGGTGCTGAATGGATAAATTAAAGAAAGCTATAGAATCCATTGGTCGTGATATTGGGACGCTTCAAGCTAATCAAGGCGGAGCGTTGCAAACTTCCAAAGCTTACGAGTTGTTTCCAACGTATGCCACGTTACAAGCGCAGATGACCACGAATATCAAGGAGAAGCACGTAGACCTCGGTCTGGACGCTCTCATCGATGATAAATTAAAAAACGGTGGTGATCCGTTCGTCACGACTTCCAAATTGCCAACGATTGACACAAGTCAACTTGCAAGCAAGAATGATCTGGAAGAGTTAAAACGCTCAGTCGGATCTGGTGGTGCTAGTGGCGAACTAAAAGGCCAAGGCTTCCCATACGCTCTTAACGCTGACATCGGTACGATTTATACTGATACGACAGCAAAAAACGGAGCGGTGAAGTGGATCAAGAAAACTGCTGGAACTGGCTCTAACGCTTGGTCTGTCTTGTTTGGTGATGTCAAACACAAGCCAAGAATTTCATCGAGTCAAAACAATGCATTCGTAGAGTTTAGACGTATAAACTCTACGGTTGAAATCGGCTTCGGTGGTCTCTCTTGGGGCTGGTTTGGAATCGTGAGACGAGGTGCACCCAGCTACATTCCTCAAGGGTCAGACCGTGAGCGTAACGTGGTGATCTTAAACGTAGGCGGTATACCCGTCGGTTTTCGTGCGACTAGCTCAAAACTTGGCGTCATGACCAATGACAAGGGCAAGCGCCTTGGCACTTTTTATCTAGGTGGGCCGGGTGACGGCAACCAGCTACGCTTACAATTCGATGACCCAGTACCAACAGATAGGGATATCGGAGATCTACGATTTACTAATATGTCGTACACAACAGATGATCCGTGGCCAGAGACTATATAAGATAACAACAGCGGTAGCATTATGCTACCGTTTTTTTGTTTGCTCTGAAATTTGGGTTTATAACGGCAATTATTGAGATTGTCCATTATAACGGACAAAATAAAAAAAGCCCTTGGGCTCGTTCTCTCGATTGTGCGGGCAATGAATACGATTTTGAATACGGCTTTTTAAAATTATTGAAAAATGACGAAAACGATATTTTGATAATATGCGCGATTTTGCAACGTTTGAGAACGTACGGCGCAATAATGGAAACAGTTTTTGAAATATGCTAAAATAGTAACACTAGCTCCTAAACCCTTGATATTACTGACTTTTCAAGGGGTCGTGAGTGACTGAATACGGGACTGAATACGACATATTTATATTACCATGTATTCAAGTAATTTATCCACTGTATCGGTCCGCTGCTCTTCCGTTATGTGAGTGTAAAGATCCAGCGTTATTTGAACGGTGCTATGTCCCAACCGATCCGAAATGTTTTTAGGTTCCACGCCCGCGCTAAAAAGCAATGAAGCGTGTGTGTGTCGTAGGCCGTGGGGCGTGATTGATTTTAGCTTATGGTCAGCGATGAAGCGTTTGAAATAGCGAATGAAATTGTGAATGTGTACCCACTCGCCCCGCTGATTCGTGAAGATGAAATTTTCATCGCCTTCGAAATGCTTGCCGTTTTTGAAATAGATCTTTATCTGATCTTTTTTCCAGCTTCTCAGAATTGACAGCGTGGCAGGATCTATAGAAATTACGCGTTTGCTATTTTTAGTCTTGGGAGTTTGAAGAATTTGTTTTTCTTTGATCCGGGCAGCCGTTTTATTGACAGTGATTTTTTTATTTTCGAAGTCGATATCAGACCATTTAAGAGCGAGGGCTTCCCCTTGGCGCAAGCCGGTATAGCTCATTAAATGCACCAGCGGGAAGAAATAAGATAGAGTGGTAGTTTGCGCTAGTTTTAAAAACTCCTTTAGCTCTTCCTTGGTTAAGAAGTTACCTTTTCTTTGCGTTTGCCGGCTTTTCGGCTTGATTACTTTGTCAAAAGGGTTTGAATCGAGTATATCCATTAACACGGCATACTTAAAAATTCGATTAATGACTGACAGATAATGGTTATAGAGTACATAGGTTTTACTCAGTTCAATCACGACTCTTTGACAGTATGCGACTGTTATTTTTTTCAGCTTCATTTCTTTAAAATGCTCTTCAGTCATTTTCTCAACTTTTGACTTGACGTTTTCAAACGTGCTGGGCTTTACCGTGGTTTTATAATTCTCCAACCACAAGGAAGCTAGTTCTTCGAATGTAGGATCTCGGAATCCGTCCGATTGATTCGACGGAAGCCCGTTCTCTTCCACGTCAAGCAGCAAATTTCTTTCCGCTTGTTTGGCTTCTTTCATGGTTTTAAAGCCCCGGCGCGTGGTTCGCCGTTCTTTGCCACTCACGGGATCGATTCCCAGATAGGTTTGAAATAAGTAACGAGTCTTCCCGTTTTTGGTTGTATATTTTTTTATCATGTCTTCCTCCGTTTTGGCTTGCCCGCACAATTGAAAAAACGAAATGATTTTGCTATACTTAACTTATATCATGATTCCCCGTGGCTTGTCCTCGGGGCTTTTTTTATTCGAAAAACAATTTGATATTTTCCGCTTGCGCGTTGGTGATCTTGGCTTTAATCGTTTTGACTTCGTTTGTCTCGATATTCCGTAAGTGCAACATAGCGCGTCCCGGCTTTTCTTCGTGAGTGGTGATAGTGTCCGTGCTTACTTTACCTTTACGTTTTCCAGACGCACCGATTACACCACCTAAAATTGTACCGACTGGCCCAAACGCTGAACCGATTCCAGCGCCTAAAAGAGCGCTCCCTTTTTTGCCCTTTTGTTTGGTCGTTCCGGTCGTTTTTGTGCGCTCTATAATAGTAGAGCCTTCAAATTGAAAATTCTCAAATTCAAACAACTCGGGAGTGTCTGAATAGAATCCGATATAATATAGGCCGTCGACTGTCTTTCGAATCGTTGTCGTCCCGATTGATATCTTCGTTTCTTGGGCAGCTTTCTTTCTTATTTCATTCATCGAAGAAATTCCGTCCGCTGTCTTTTCGGTCGCCTTTTTAGCGAGATCCTTGATTTTGCTATAGTCCATATTTTTTCTCCTTTATCCAACCAAACGATAGTATTCATCTATTACCATTAATTCATCGGCCGTGGTTTTAAGTTCGTGGCGCTCCATAAAATGTACATAATTAAACTCGCTCGCGTCCCCAGCTTCTAATTCTTCCTTTAATAGCGCGTGAATCATGGCCCGGTTGGCTTCATTTTCGCACTTTATCGGGTTTATGGTATATTCGGCCGTCGTGTGCTCTAAGTGGCCCAGCTCGTGCAATATAACGCGTTTCTGAGCCTCCCTAGTTAGTGACTTATTAACAAAAATGATCTTCATATCAGACAAGATCATTCCGGGCCGTGGCCACAAGTCATTATCAAAGTAAGCGAGCGTGACGCCCGCTCTATCACAAATATCTTCTATCATAATCTTCCTTTGAAATATATATCGAGAATATTTTCAATTGCTTCGATATCTTCTTCATTTAATGGCTTTCCGTCAAATGTTTTCGCGCTCTTTGCCAGCTCACGAAGATCCAAGCCCAAAAGGTCAGGCTCTTTCTTGACTGGCTTCACACCTAACAGATATTCGGGCGTGACACCGAGCGCGCTTGCGTAAGCGTTCGCCCGATTGAGTGGAAAAGTTCTCGTCTTATTGAAATATCTTGATACACCAGATTTTGCTTGTCCAACTCGACGAGCAAGTTCGCTCAAAGAAATATTTTTTTCTTCGCACAAGGCCTTGATAAGGTCTATTATTTCGTCATTAGTACGCATGGTTGCAACTCCTTTTCTTTATGTTTCTATTATAACACCGTTCCGAAAAAAGTACAAATAATACTAAAAAAGAAAAAAATGTGTTTTTTTTAGAAAAAAGTGTTGACAAAAAAGAACACTTGATTTATAATTAAATTGTTCTCAAGAAAGAACGATAAAAAAACTGAAAGGAGGCCGAATCTATGACCGTAAATCATTTACGAATCAAAGCGGAACGAATCGCGAAAGGATTGACACAAGATGATATGGCAAAAGCCCTTGGCTGGTCCGATCGTGCTCGTTACGCTAAACGCGAAAACGGTCTGGTATCATTCGACGCTGACGAATTGATAAAGGTCGCGACGATCCTCGGGTTTTCGAAAGACCAGATCGGAATTTTTTTTACAGAAGGCGTTCACTAAAACGAACGAAGGACGTAAAAAAAGCACCCGAGCGAAGTTGCTCGAGCGCTTGAAAAAATATCTACCTTAATTATATCAGAAAGTGCTTGCCCGCACAACACAATTGGAGGAACGAAAGAAATGGAGGAGCTAAACTTGCCACCCTTGATCTCAGACGAGATCGCGAAAGTCTATCTCAGATCGATCGTGGATATCGTGAGAGACGAGCTAAAAAAAGAAATAGAAGAAAAACAAATGCCACTCGATCAAAAAGCCTTGATGAAAAAATTCGGCTTCGATCATGGATATATTAAAAAGTTAGAACGTCGAGGACTTGCATTTCGGAAACAAGGAAAGAAGAAAATGTACGACGTCCGGGACGTTTACGAAATTTTAGAAAAAGAAAAGGAGTATTTAAAATGAATGAAATTATTATTTCTGGGCAAGTGGCCGGAACAGTAGCAATCGGGGGCGTGTGCTTCATCGCTGGGCTTATCGTTTCATGGAAGGACCACAAGAAAAGAATGAGAATCGCTAAAAGCGAAACGCTCAAAGCTATCGAAGAGGGACTTCCAGAGCACAATGCCCAAGTAATTGAGCAATACGAGGACGAGCTCGCAAGTCGCCGAAAGAATATGAAGCTATATACCGAATCTCCGGAGGTACCGTTCCATGTTTGGTAAAAAGACCCGCAAGATCGAGCAACAAACAAAAGCGCTCAACCGCTTGTGGTTTATCAATCTGCAACAGACCGAGATCCTGAAAGCTACACTTGAACGGGAAGAACGATTGCTTGACGAGCTCGCTCGTCTGAAAGGAGAGTTAAGAAATGGTAACAATTAACAAGCTCGAGATCGAAAACGTCAAAAGAGTTAAAGCGGTCAAAATCGAGCCGTCAGCGAAGGGACTGACAATCGTCGGGGGAAACAATAACCAAGGCAAGACAAGCGTATTAGACGCGATAGCGTGGGCCTTGGGTGGCAACAAGTACAAGCCTTCGCAACCTCAACGCGAGGGATCAACGATTCCCCCAAGTCTTAAAATCACACTATCGAATGGCCTTATTGTCGAGCGCAAGGGCAAAAATAGCGATCTGAAAGTCATTGACCCGAGCGGAAACAAGGCCGGCCAGAAATTGCTTGATAGCTTCGTAGAAGAGTTGGCCCTTGATCTTCCAAAGTTTATGGAGATGAACGATAAAGAAAAAGCGTCAACGCTCTTACAAATTATCGGTGTCGGAGATCAACTCGTCCAGCTTGAAATGGAAGAGAAAACCAAGTACCAAGAGCGCCACGCAATCGGCGTCATTGCGGATCAAAAAGAGAAGTTTGCCAAAGAGCAGCCGTATTATCCAGACGCACCGAAAGAACTCGTCTCGATTGCTGATCTTATCCAGCAACAGCAAGAGATCCTCGGTCGAAATGGCGAAAATGCCCGCAAGCGTCAAAACCTCGCGAAAATCGAAAACGATTATCAAAGCGCACTTGCGAACGCCCAACGCTTGGAAGCTATGCTCAAGGAAGCTCGAGAAAAAGAGCAAGCACTTGCGCAAGACTTGGATATTGCTCGTAAGGATACGCAAGATCTAATCGACGAATCGACGCAAGAGATCGAAGACAGTATCGCGAATATCGAGCAGATCAATCTCAAAGTCCGGGCGAATCTTGATAAAGACAAGGCCGAAGAGGACGCGAAAGTCTACCGCGAACAATATCGCGAGTTAGATCTTGTTATCGAGGGTATTCGCAAGCAAAAAACGGACTTGCTGACAAATGCAGACTTACCATTGCCGGGGCTATCCGTGGACGATGGAGAGCTCTTATACCTTGGTCAACGCTGGGACAATATGTCTGGAAGTCAACAATTACAAGTCGCGACGGCTATCGTTCGCAAGCTCAAGCCAGATTGTGGCTTCGTCTTAATTGACAAGCTCGAACAGATGGACCAGATCACACTCGCGGAATTTGGCGCGTGGCTCGAGCAAGAAGGCTTACAAGCTATCGCGACACGCGTTTCCACTGGTGAAGAATGTTCCGTAATTATCCAAGACGGGTACAGCGTCACACCCGAAACAATTCAAACACCGCAAGGGTGGCAAGTCGGATTTTAAAAAAAGAAAGAAGGAAAAATCATGAAACAAACAGACAAATTCGCAGTATTAAGAGGTAAAGAAACAGGAAATTTTTTAAAAGAATATAAAAGCAAAAAAGGGACGTTTGCTTATTCCGCTAAATATACGGATGATCTTAGACACGCTGCAAAAAATGAACTCAAGGCAATCGAAGACCAAAAAGAAGACTTTGAAAAATTAGCAAACACGCTCAATTGTGAAATTTTAGTCGTCGAAGCAGAGTACACATTAAAGACGCGCGACGGAAACGAACCGAAAGATCTTACAGAAGAGATCGAAGAAGCAAAACGCAAACACCTTGTAAATCTTCTTAATAGTCTCTTTTCTGATAAAGACGACGAGGAGGAATAAAAAATGCAGATCACAAGAGGAAGGAAGGCTCGGGCACAAAAGGTCGTCATCTACGGCCCGGAAGGAATCGGAAAGTCTAGCTTCGCGAGTCAATTCCCAGATCCAGTATTTATCGATACCGAAGGGTCAACGGATAATATGGACGTGGCCCGTATGGACAAGCCCACAAGCTGGGCAATGCTCAAAAACGAGATCGCGTTTATCAAGGCGAATCCAGACGCGTGTAAGACACTAGTCATTGACACGATCGACTGGGCAGAACAACTCGCGGTAGATTATGTTTGCGCGCAACACCAGAAAAACGGGATCGAAGATTTCGGCTGGGGCAAGGGCTATACATACGTACAGGAAGAGATCGGGCGTCTATTGAATAGCTTGTCCGAGCTTGTGGACAACGGGATCAACGTCATTTTGACAGCTCACGCACAAATCAAGAAATTTGAGCAGCCGGACGAAATGGGATCTTATGACCGATACGAATTAAAACTCGGACAAAAGACCAGCTCAAAAACAGCCCCACTAGTCAAGGAATGGGCCGATATGGTGCTCTTTGCGAATTATAAGACAATCGTTATGACAACGGACACGGGGAAGAGAAAGGCCCAAGGGGGCGAACGTGTTATGTACACGAACCATCGGCCAGCGTGGGACGCGAAAAACCGTCACGGTTTACCAGATCAGCTACCGTTCACGTTTGAGAGCGTGGCCCATATCTTCAACACACCGGCTCCCGTACCAACCGAACAACCGGTACCAGAGCCACAACCAGAGCCACAGCCACAAAAGCAAAACATTAACGAGCAATTGCAAGAGGTCGCTCAAGAGGTGGCTCAAGAAATGGGACGAGCTCCACAAGCGGGACTCTTACCGCAAGCATTGATCGACTTAATGGCGCCTAACAACGTAACGGAAAACGAATTGCAAGAGGTCGCGTATATCCGCGGACACTTCCCGATGGGAACCCCGATCGAAAACTTCCCGAGCAATTACTGGGATATGATCGTGGCAAATTGGGACGCTACACTTGACGTCATTCAAAACCAAGTTCGGAAAGATCCAGACTTACCATTTAACACTAACAATTTATAAACCTAAAGGAGAAAATCATCATGACACAACAACAATACAACAACAACTTTGATCGCGAATTCGGCTGGGACGACACAATTCAAAAAGATTCCGAATTTGTCTTTCTACCAGACGGCCTATATTGGTTTACCGTTAAAGAATACGAGCGCGGACGTCACACGCCGAACCCTCAAAACCCCGGTAAGTTGCCAGCTTGTCCTAAAGCGACAGTACACCTTACTATCGTAGCAAACGAAGGCGAAACAGAATTGCGCCACAATCTCTTCTTACACAGCTCAACCGAGGGAATGTTATCAGCGTTCTTTGGTGCTATCGGGCAAAAACGCAAAGGTGAGCCCCTTCGTATGGATTGGAACGCGATCATCGGCAAAGTCGGAGTGTGTAAGGTTGGATCTCGCGAATACAACGGAAACAAGTACAACGAAGTGAAAGGCATGATTTACGCGGAGGACGTGGACTATACAAAAGTATTGAACGCACAACCGGGACAACAAGCCCCAGCGTACCAACAACCAGCGCCACAGTATCAACAACCAGCACAGGGAGGCTTCACAGGAGGGCCGTTCTAATATAGGAGGTTCTAAAGTATGGAGTTAAGACCTTACCAACAAAAGGCGCGGGAAGCCGTTCAGCGTGAGTGGCTAGAAGGTCGGAAACGTACTCTTCTGGTCCTCCCGACTGGGACGGGAAAAACCGTCGTATTCTCAAAGATCATTGAAGATCAAGTCAGAGAAGGGAAGCGCGTGTTAGTGCTCGCTCACAGATCTGAGTTATTGGATCAAGCAAGCGACAAACTAAAGACCGCGACGGGCCTCGGTACAGCGTTAGAAAAAGCTGAAAGCACGTCAATAGGCTCTTGGTATCGCGTTGTCGTTGGATCGGTCCAAACCATGCAACGGGAAAAGCGTTTAAGTCAATTCCCGCCCGATTGGTTCGATGTGATCGTGGTCGACGAGGCGCACCATGCGATATCTGATGGATATCAGAAAGTGCTGGGCTATTTCAAAGACGCGGAAGTTTTGGGAGTCACGGCCACGCCAGACCGTGGTGATATGAAAAACCTCGGCTCTTACTTTGACAGTCTAGCTTATGAGTATTCGCTTGTAAAAGCAATCAAAGAAGGCTATCTATCCAAGATTAAGGCTTTGACGATTCCGCTCGATCTCGATCTGTCAAGCGTGGCAATGTCCGCGGGAGATTTTAAGGCGAGCGATGTCGGAACGGCCCTCGATCCATATCTCGTACAGATTGCGGACGAAATGGCCAAGTATTGCAAGGATCGGAAAACAGTCGTCTTTCTACCACTAGTCAAAACAAGCCAAAAATTCCGCGATATCTTAAACGAGCAAGGCTTTAAGGCAGCCGAAGTGAACGGCGAATCAAAAGACCGGGTCGAAGTGCTCGAGGACTTTGAAAAGGGCCGTTACAACGTCTTGTGTAACTCGATGTTACTCACGGAGGGCTGGGATTGTCCCTCGGTCGATTGTGTGGTCGTGTTAAGGCCGACAAAAGTCCGGGCGCTCTATTCGCAGATGGTCGGACGTGGAACGCGTCTATTCCCGGGGAAAGAAGAGCTTCTTCTACTCGATTTTCTATGGCACACCGAGCGTCACGAGCTTTGTCGTCCAGCTCACTTAATTTGTGAAAGCCCGGACGTAGCGAAGAAGATGGTCGAGAACATGGAAGAAGAGACGGGCGTCGTGATTGATCTTGAGCAGATGGAAGTCAAGAGCGCTGAAGATGTTGTCGCAGAACGTGAAGAAGCACTTGCGAAACAGCTCGCAGAAATGCGGAAACGTAAGAGAAAGCTCGTCGATCCGCTTCAATTTGAAATGTCTATCCATGCCGAGAATCTTTCAAATTATGTTCCTAATTTTGGTTGGGAAATGGCCCCGCCGTCTGAAAAACAACTCAAGGCCCTTGAAAAATACGGAATCTTTACCGATGAAGTCGGGAACGCTGGGAAAGCAAATATATTGCTTGATCGATTACACAAGCGCCAGAGCGAAGGACTCACGACACCGAAGCAGATTCGATTCCTTGAGAGTCGAGGCTTCCGCAATGTCGGAATGTGGAGCTTTGAGAGTGCTCGAAGCATGATTGATCGAATCGCAGCGAATGGGTGGAGAATACCACACGGAATCAGAGCGAGCGAATATATACCGAATTAAACAATAAGGAGAAAACACAATGAAAACTAACAAATTAACACTTTTGACAGTCGCTACTATTGCAACAGCTACACTTGGAATTAAGGGGGCTTATGCCGATGAGTCTGATCGAGGAATCACGCCAGAGACAACAACAATTGCAACAAACCAAAGCGGAGAAGCAAGCGGAACTGAATCAGCTATTCCAGCAACGGAAGCAGATCAACCAACAAATTCTAGCAATGACGCGGGAGCAGGAAGCGCTGAAGCTAAGAATAACGAACGAGAAGGACTTCCAACAACTTTTGAAAAGAGCGGGAATGTGATCGAAGTCAAAAACCCGGAAGTCGTTGTCGATCAGTCAAACGGTACAGGGAAGTATCAACCCTTCAGCGTGGAATATAAGAACGTCCACTTCCCAGACGATCTCGCGATTAACGAAGGGGACAAAGTAACGTTCACACTTCCAGAGGAAGTAGCGTTTCAAACGAGCTTTACTTTTGACGTACACAATCCAGAAAATGCCGTCGTTGGTCAAGCTACCGCGGACAGCCAAGCGGGAACCGTGACAACCGTATTTAACGACTATTTCAAAAACCACCCTCTAAACAAGCAAATGAGCCTAAAAATGGACGCAAAATGGACTGACAAGGTCCAAAGTGGGCAACCCGTGAGCGCGAATTTTAACGGCACAGTCGTAACGGCTCAAATCGGCAAAGAACAAGTGATTGGAAAAGACGAACTCCTTTCCAAGTGGGGTTCACAAGATGAAAACGATCCAAGCGTTATTAATTGGACTGTACGCGTCAATTATGCACGCAAAGTCCTAAACTATGTGAAAATCATTGACGAAATGAGCGAAAACCAAAAACTAATTGATAACTATTTTGAAATCAAGAATATTGAAAGTGTAGATCCTTGGATTGATAAGGGTTCTGCTATGGATTTGGTTAAATCAATCAGTAAGTCAGATCATGGCTTTACCATCAAGATGGATCGTCTTGATCGTATGATCTATTTAAACTATAAGACTAAACTAACAAGCGCGGTTAAAGATAGCGTAAACCCAACGAACAAGGTCGAATTAAAGGCAGAAGATTCGGGCGCCGTTTCTTATAGCTACGTTCAACTTGTGGGTGGCCGTGGGGACGCGTCGGGTGAGAATAAACCAGTTTGGGAAATTCCAAATGACGCTCCGAAATACGAGAAACCGTCAATCGATTTAAATGATATTCCATTAATGCCACCAGCACCGGTGCTTGAAAAACCGGAATGGAAAGGCGGTACAACACCATTTGACGCACCACAGCTTGATAAGCCAGAGTGGAAAGGCGGGGTGACACCTCCAGACGCTCCTGTTTTGGATAAGCCAGAACTAGTGATCGATATTCCAGATCCAAAACGCGACGAACCAAAACCACAGCCGAAAGAAGACAAGCCAAACACACCAGCGCCAAAAGGAACACCAAAAACCGAAGAAGTAAAAATCACTAATCGCGCGGAAAATCACGTGGAAATCACGCGAAACGAATCTGAAGAAGTCGAAGCGTACAGCGCACCAGCTACACTCCCTAATACGGGATCAGATTTCGGAATCACGATCAGCCTTATCGGACTTTTAGGATTGAGCCTCGGAGTCGTTGGAATGGCCAAAAAGGAGAACTAATTGAAAAAAATGATCGTATGGGCCCTTTTTGATAGTGGGAATGGGAGTTATACAAAAGGCGTCAAGGATCTAAACGATAAGGGTTTGTGTGATATTGAAATACACCCGATAGGGATAGATATTGAGCATAAAAATAGTCATTTTATTAATCTAAATCTTGCTGATTATAGTCGATTGTTTGGAGATAATACCTTATTCGATACACTTGATAGGCTACCAAGACCCGATTTAATTATCGCAAGTCCGCCTTGCGAGAGTTGGAGCAATGCGAGCGCAATTCCTAACGGTAACGCTTGCTGGAAAAAAGAGGATCTATCAGACAGTCTTTTTGAACCACAAAGGGAGCCGAGCCCGTTCACGATCCGAAGCAATAGCGATTATGAGCAAGCGTACAACAATTACAAGTACGATCGACAATTTATGAAGAGAGTCAATGGGGAGTTATGTGTATTTAACACGATCGAGATTATTAAACGATACGAGCCGGAGTTTTTTATCATAGAAAACCCAGCTAGTGGGAGAATATGGCGATATATTGAAGAAGTCATAGGCTTTGAATTACCGTTTAAGAATCCGACTCGTTATAACAATTACGGCTACCCGATTCAAAAACCGACGAAATTTGCCAGTAACCTAGATTTACAACTTAACAACGAAGCGAATAAACCAGAGGTTACTTGGCAAGATTTCTCGACGTCATATAATGAGCGTTCAAACATACCACAAGAACTCGTAAAAGAAATTTTTACAAAAGTGTACAAGAAATGGAAAGGAGGGGACTAGTGGAACGAGAATTTGACTTATTACCATTACTGGACTATATAGACCCCTCGATTTTATCTTACCAAGAATGGATAAACGTCGGCTTCGCCTTAAAGCATGAGGGGTACACAGCTTCCGACTGGGATAATTGGTCCTTACGCGATCCAGCCCGGTACCGTAAGTTTGAATGTTTTAAGAAATGGGACACCTTCAACGAAGAAGCGGGCTCGATTGTAACAGGCGGTACAATCGTACAACTCGCGAAAGATCACGGCTGGGTGAATCCATACTCAAGCGATAGCGAAGGAGCTCATGAACTCGATTGGAACGACACAATCGATCGAGACTATCGCTTGATTGATAAGAGCTGGATCGAGGGAAAAGAGATTCATGAGCCTACAAACTGGAATCCAGTACAAGAGATTATCAAGTACCTCGAGGCCTTGTTTGAATCGTCCGAGAATGTCGGTTATGTTACCGAGTCATATCCAAAAGTAAACGACGAAACAGGCGAAATAGAGAAATGGCTTCCGACAAAGGGAGCGTATGACCGGACGGCCGGGCAACTGATCGAGCAACTATCGAAATGTAACGGCGATATCGGAGCGGTCCTCGGGGACTATCACAAAGAAGCGGGTGCGTGGATTCGATTCAATCCGCTTGACGGTAAAGGCGCCAAAAACGAGAACGTGACTGATTATCGGTACGCGTTGGTTGAGTCGGACAGCATGAGCGTAGAAAAGCAAAACGCGATCTATAAAGAGCTCGAGTTGCCGATCGTGGCCCTCGTGTACAGCGGGAACAAGTCCTTACACGCTATCGTGAAAGTGGACGCTGGCAATTATGAGGAATACAGAAAGCGCGTTGACTATCTGTATAAGATATGCCAAAAGAACGGAATATCAGTCGATACGCAAAACCGCAATCCGTCGCGCTTGTCCCGTATGCCGGGCTTCGAGCGAAACGGCCAAAAGCAATTTCTCGTTGATACGAATATCGGTAAGCGTAACTGGGAAGAGTGGTACCAGTACATCGAGGATCTTAACGACGATCTTCCAGATCCGGAAGGGCTGGGGGATAGCTGGGACAACCTCCCAGAGCTTGCGCCCGAGCTGATCGAAGGCGTCCTTCGACAAGGGCACAAAATGCTGATCGCTGGGCCGTCAAAAGCCGGGAAGTCATTCAGCTTGATCGAAATGTCAATCGCAATCGCAGAGGGCAAGAAATGGCTTGAATGGAATTGTACGCAAGGTAAGGTCCTATATGTCAATCTTGAGTTAGACCGTGCGTCATGTTTGCACAGATTCCGGGACGTGTACGAAGCAATGGGGCTTCAGCCTAACAATCTCAAAAATATTGATATCTGGAACTTGCGCGGAAAGACGGTCCCTATGGACAAGTTAGCTCCAAAATTGATCCGTCGATCGCTCAAAAAGAACTATATAGCGGTGATTATTGACCCGATCTATAAAGTCTTGACGGGTGACGAAAACAGCGCGGACCAGATGGCACACTTTACGAATCAGTTTGACAAAGTCGCTACAGAGCTCGGGTGCTCAGTGATCTATTGCCACCACCACTCAAAAGGTGCTCAAGGGGGCAAGAAATCAATGGATCGGGCTAGTGGTTCGGGCGTATTCGCTCGAGATCCAGACGCGCTGATCGACTTGGTAGAGTTGGACGTCACAGAGGAGCTATTTACTCAACGGATCAACCACACGGCCACACGAATCTATAAGGACGCAATTCGAGCAGCAAACATTAACTATTACCAAGACCAAGTAAGCCTCGATGATCTCCAAAGCGCGAGCGTCATGAGAACGCACTTCGAAAGGGCGATTCCAAACGTGCTCGAGCGCAAGCCGTGGACTGAGAAGATCGAACAAGCTCGTCGAGCGATTGAAATATCGACAGCGTGGCGCGTGGAAGGCACTCTTCGGGAGTTTGCTAAGTTCAAACCTGTCAATATGTGGTTTAGCTATCCAGTACATTTTCTGGACGATTCGGGAGTCTTGGCAGATATCCAACTAGAGGAAACAACTCCTAATTGGAAAAAGAATCTAGATAGCAAAAAAGGCAATGAATCGAAAAAGAAATCTGCTGATGAAAAATTCGAAACCGCTATGAACGTATTATTTGACGGAATCAACCCCGTCGAATTGAGCGATGTAGTGGAATATTTCTCGACAGAAGATAAGCCAGTTAGTGAAAAAACAATCCGAAGATGGGTAAAAAATAATGGTGATTTTGAGGTGAAAAACAACCAAATTTTACCTAAAAAATAGTCAGGGACATTTCAGGGACAAGGACAAACCCGAGGGACAAACCCGAGGGACAACTTCGGGAATGTCCCTGTCCCTGAGGGACAAACCCGAGAATGTCCCTATGTCCCTAAGGTGTCTCTAGGGACAAGGACAAACCCGAGAATGTCCCTGAGAAATCGCATAACCATACGTGTTTGAAGCTCTAGGGACAAACCCGAGAACTCAGGGACAAAACGAGGGACAGAATATCTCCCTCTTTGAGGAGAGATATTTAGGAAAATGTCCCTGAGGTCCAAGGGGAACAGGAACAGGAACAGGGGGGCTTTGCTCCCGCCCCCTGTAACCCTGTAACCCTGTCCCCTAACTTGGACTTAGCGCGAGAGCGTGGTAAGTAAAAAGAAAAAGTAAAAAGAAAGTGCAAAGGTAAAAAGGTAAAAACTATGGCACGAAAGAAAAAAACATATTCGGTCAATTTGGATATTGGTAAAAAAATGCCTCCACTTTATCACACGTTACCGGGTCAAGATTTTTGGTATTCAGATTCAGAGGTTTTGAAATGGATCGCGAATCAACCACTTCTCTTAAATTGGGTTAAGGACCAGCTCAGGACAGCTGGATATATTACCTATGACAGAGAGACTGGAAAATGGACCGGTATCGACTACCCGGGACGAGGTGGCGAAAAATGATTGAGTTCTTTTTGCCGATGAAAAAAATTCCGACGACAACGCACCAGCAGAAAAAAGTAAACGTGAGAAATGGCAAGCCGATTTTTTACGAGCCAGAAGAGTTAAAAAACGCTCGGGCGAAATTTGAGAGCTTACTTGCGCGTCACGTTCCCCCAGACAAGCTAAAAGGGCCAGTACGTCTCACGGTTAAGTGGTGCTTCCCAATGATAAAGGGAGTACGGTCTGGCCAGTACAAGACGACAAAGCCCGATACAGATAATTTACAGAAATTATTTAAAGACTGTATGACAAAGCTGGGCTTTTGGAAAGACGACGCACAGGTCGCAAGTGAGATCGCCGAGAAGTTTTGGTCTGAGGTCGTTGGGATCTATGTCAGAGTGGAGGAATGGGACGATGAATTATATACATTTCTTTAGTGTGGAGCTCCCGGACTTTATGGCACGCAATAACCAAGTGGCGCAAAGCCTCGGTTTTGGAAGTGAGCGCTATTGGTTTTGGACCGTGGACGCGATTGCTGAGATCTGCAAAAAATACCATGACGATGAATTAGTCGTAAAGCAATTCGGGCTCTTGTTTGAATGGCTCGAAAAACAAGCGGAAGGAGTGGCACAATGAAAGAAAAATCTTATTTCGAGGTTTTGAAAGAAATAGAACGTGATCGTGATAAGTGCAATAAGTACGAACGTTTTGATGTGCAATTATTGCTCGGGTCTATATGTGCGAAACTTGTCGAGCAAGTAGAAAAAGACGAGAAAGTAGAATCGATCAACTATACGATACCGATCAGAGATCAAGTATACGACATAACGGTTCGTCGGTTGAAAAAGAACGAAGGTGAGAGCGATGGAATATGTGAAATATGACTCGAAGCAGCGCGAGGCGTTGAAAAAGAACCTTAGGCGCTTGATGGACGAAAAAGGAGTCACGAAAGCCCAACTATCAAGAAAGCTGGGCTGGTCCTATAACACAATTGATTATTGGTTAAGAGGTGATCGCGTACCAGATAAAACAGGAATCGAGGCTATATGCGATTATTTCGGGATCTCAGACGTGGAGCTTTTAGGGTCAGAAATGAAAGTCCGCACGTTTGCTTATTATAAAAACGATACGCTCCTCGCATTTGGCACGATGGAAGAGATCGCGGAACAAACCGGCCGAAAGATCGAGTCGTTGCGGAGCTCGCTTTGCAACTCGAAACGATTCAACAAAACAACGAAAACATACATGATCGAGCTCGATGATGATCGACGCTACAAATTAAAATTTAAACAGTCGTTCACGATCGACGAGTTGAATCTAAAAGGGATAGGGTGGTTATTAGAAAGCCCACTCGTAGAAGTAGAAGAGGTAACGGAATGAGAAAAAAAGAATTAATTGAGAAATACGAGTATTTGAACCATGACTGTTTCAGAAGGGTCGATACGTCTGAAGTTTTGAAAGATTTAAAACAATTAGACGAAGCAAAAGAAAAAGTCACGCTCCCCCGGCCGGTGGCGAACTGGATCTCTTGCGTGAGAGGGCGAAACAAGACTTTACATTTTGCACTAGAAAACGCACCCGAAGAAGTGAGTTTGTGGTTTTGTGAAAATGAAAAAAATCGGCAAAATATCTTTGCTGACGCTTGGGTGAATGGTTATCATATCGAGAGAGTGAAGCGGTATATTGTTAAAGTAAAAGGGGCAGAAGAAGGCTACAACTACCTAAATTGTCGTATAAGTTTGAATGAATATTTTTTTAGTGGAGAAAGTGAACCGTTAGATTTTCGAGTAAAACACACCCGCAAACAACTTGAAATAGGTGGTTTTGGAGATGTATTTAACAATCCTATGTTTGAAGTCGAGGAGGTGGAAGAATGACACCAAAGTATAGAGCGTGGGATAAAGAGTTTAAAGAAATGGTGCATGTGAATGCACTAGTCTTTGACGAGCAAGTTATCAAAGCGACTTACCAAAATGGAAGTATTGTGAAGGAGGACGTGAAAAACTACGAACTTATGCAATCAACAGGCCTCAAAGATAAGAATGGCCGAGAAATCTTTGAAAAAGATATCCTTGATTATAATGGCAGAAAAGTTATTGTTGAATGGCATGGTTCTTATGCTTGTTTTATCTACGAATTTGTAGATGAATTGAAAAATAGAACGACAGAATGGCAACCGCTATATCTCTCTTATTATAAATTTGAGATTATCGGAAACATTTACGAAAATCCTGAAATGTTGGAGGGAACAGAATGAGACCAAACAGATACCCATATACTAAAAATCAATGGGAAGAAGAAACAACGCTGGTATGTTTTGGGGACGGAGAAAGTCTTGAAATAAAAAATAAAATAAACCGATTGACAGGAGAACAGAAATGATCTTTGCTTTGACATTATCAGACATCGTAGAATTGATTATCGGTGCTACCTGGTTAATTGGTTTTATCGGTGCGATTATCGTGGGCATATTGAGTAGAAAGAAGAAGGGACGAGAAGATGACAAATAATGATAAGCTGATACGTGCGAATTTTGCGTTTATCCTTTTTATCCTAATTGCTGTATGCGTCAATCTAAACGCACGAGTCCGGGTGCTTGAAACGAGCAACAGCGAGCTACAACAGACAATCCAAACACAAAAGGACGAGCTCGAGAAAATCGAAGAAAAAAACACAATGCAAGACGTGATTATTAATAAATTAAACAATGATTATAATTCGCGTATGGCGCAAGAATTACAAGAGATCGCCGACACTAACGGCGTAGGGGGATAGTGTGAAAGTTTATGTCGTAAGAAAGTATAACAAGCTGACGCGCTGGGATTGCAATTATTCGGCAAAATTCGAGGAGTTTGAGTTCCCAACGAAGGCCGAAGCGTTTGAATTCCGAAATAGCCACAAAAAGGGCGTCTTTGACGTTTACGAAAAAGAGAAGTAAATAGCTTGAAGCTAGAAAGGAGGGGAGCTTGCGAATTGAGACTAGATACGGCTATCTAATCGACGCACTTCGAAGATATCCATTCGACAAGGAGATCAAGGAACGGATCGAAGAGATTACTTTCCCTTATCAAAATTTCGATGAGAATTGGTTTATCAAAAGCAAAGCGGCAACTAATACGCCGGAAGCTCTTAAAAATATCATTCTCAAAGAAAATGATCCGGAATTGATCCGGCTCTATATGCTCGCTGAAGCTATCGAAGAATACACAAGCGAGTGTGCTCCCTCAACTTGGGAGGCAATCAAGGCGCTCTATGTCACACGATCGAAAAACGTCGAAGGCGTGGCACTTGAGCTCTTTATGTCGAAAAATTCGGTCTATCGAAATGTTATCAAACCATTTTTCGAAGGGCTGGAAAAGAAATATACAACTATTTTTCTAAAAAGGGCTTAAATTTGGGAAAAGTGTTCAAAAAAAGGTGATAAAATTGTATTATCGGAAGATTGAAGGAAACGACGATCTTCATTGCGGACGACAGGACAAGCCAACAGTTACAGCAGCACGTTTTTACTTTTCATAAAAAACTTTGCCCCTCGTGGGGTCTCCTTATATTTTTTAAAAATTTTTTCGTTTCGGCGGTTCGATTCCGCCCGTCCGCTTTTGGTAAGGTTCTTTTAGTTCTTCCCCTTATCATACATTTCTATACTCTATACTTTTCTTTTCAGTCTCGCTCCTATTCCTTTCTGAGTGAGACTGTTTTTTTGTAAAAGAAAAAGAACGGTGAGAAATTCTCGATCTAACAAAATTAAACAGTAAAGGAGGGGAGGCGATGGCCGGTGCAGACAATTTAAAAGTCCCAACCTCGGAAGAAGCTCGAAAATATGGCCGAAAAGGCGGTATCGCCTCCGGTAAGGCTCGAAGGGAAAAAGCGGACCTAAAAAAGAAAGTCAATCAGATTTTGGAAATGGACGTCTTCAGTCCGCAACTCAAAGAAATGCTCGAAGAAAAAGGCTTGAGCGCGACGAACCAGACAGCAGTCGCGACGGTGCTTTTGCAAAAGGCCTTAAAAGGTGATATGCGAGCGATTGAGCTATTGGCCAAGATGAACGGCAACGAGGGCACGAAAGACAAGCTCGACCAGAAAGAGCAGAAGGAACGGATCAAGGCCCAACAACTCGAGAACAAGAAACGCGAGCAAGCTCTCGAAGGCGGTATGGCGTCCGAAGATATCATGGCTGATTATTTCGAAAAGCTGGAAGGAGTGATTCAAGATGGCACTTGATCGACTGTACACAGAAAAACAGATCGGGATCTTGCGTCGTTCTGTCTCTCGCGATTGGTACATGATGATAAATCATGGCGCAGTACGGGCCGGAAAAACCAAGCTCGACAATGATCTTTTTTTGATGGAGCTGAAACGGGTAAAGAAGAACGCCGAAAAAGTCGGAGTTCAAACGCCGATGTATATCCTGGGCGCGGTATCGTCTGGGACGTTACAGACGAATATCTTACGCGAGATCACGGACGCTTACGGTCACGAATTCCAGTTTGACCGGCACGGGAACTTTACCTTATTCGGCGTATACGTTGTAACGACGTTTACGGGGTCCATAGCGGGCCTTAAAGCTATTCGGGGTATGACAGCCTTCGGGGCCTATGTAAACGAGGCCACGCTCGCAAATAAAGAGGTTTTCGACGAAATTCTCAAGCGGTGCTCAGGGTACGGCGCGCGTATTATATGCGATACCAACCCGGACCACCCGAAACATTGGCTCAAGGTCGATTATATCGACAAGGCGGACGATGAGAAGATCGTAGCGAATCATTTTACAATCTTTGATAACACGTTTCTAAACCAGAGATACGTTGATAATTTGATCGCGACAACGCCTTCTGGTATGTTTACCGAGCGCGGTATATATGGCCGTTGGGTGATCGGTGAAGGTGCGGTCTATCGCGACTTCAAAGAGAATATGTACACGACACAACCGCCCGAACATTTTGCGAAGATTTACGCGGGGGTTGACTGGGGTTATGAGCACTGGGGCTCTATCGTGGTCGTTGGCCAAACCGAGGCGGGCGATGTGTATATCTTGGAAGAACACGCGCACCAGTACAAAGAGATTGATTCCTGGGTGGACGTTGCGAAGGATATCAAAGCACGTTACGGTGATATATTCTTTTGGGCAGATTCGGCACGACCCGAGCACGTCGGACGGTTTAACCGCGAGCGTCTAAAGTGTTTTAATGCTTACAAGTCGGTATTATCTGGGATTGAAGAGGTGGCTAAACTCATGAAGGGTGGCCGTTTTTTTGTCGTTTCAAATAAGGTCCGCAAGTTCAAAGACGAGATCTATCAATACGTCTGGAACGAGCGCACAGGCGAACCACTGAAAGAGCACGACGACGTACTAGACGCGGTAAGATACGCGATCTATTCGCAGCACGTATACGATACGAGCAGCACAGTAAAAGAGCGTATGCAAAGCGCACAATATTATTTCTAAAAGGAGGAATAAGAGAAAGTGAAATTCCTTAAAGGGAGACGCTTCGACGAGAACGCGAATCGTCAATTCATCATGACGGCCGAAGATTTTGAAACGATCGAATACGAGGGCCAGAAATGGATCGAACGCCTAAAAAACTATATCGGAACGCACAGGTCCGAGCAATTAGACCGCTTGAAAGAGCTCAAGCGTTATTATCTCGCTGATAATAATATCAAGTACCGGGAAGACAAGAGTGATCCATACAGCGCCGATAATCGAATCGCGAGTGACTGGGCAAAATACATTGCTATTTTTGAACAAGGCTATATGTTAGGGAACCCGGTCGAGTATAAGAATGAGAACGCGGAGATCCAAAAACAGATTGACCAGTTTTCAAAACAAAACAACGAAAAGGACCACAACGTAGCGATCAAGACAGATCTCGCGATCTATGGCCGTGCTTACGAGCTTTTGAACGCGTACCGAGACGAAGACGGGAGCGTTTGGGTCAAGCTCTATCGTATGGATCCAGAGCAAACTTTTGTCATTTACGACGACAGCTACGAGCAACGCTCTTTGATGGCTATCAACTATTACTCTATCAGTTACGGCAACGGCCACAAACGCGATTTTGTTAAGGTCTATACTAGTAACGCTATTTATGAGTATGTGGACGACAACCAAGACACGGACACGCTTCACCTAAAAGACACAAGCGAGCATTTCTTTAATGGCGTACCAGTAAATGAGTTTAGCAATAACACGGACCGGACAGGGGCGTTCGAAGCCGTGCTCGACTCTATCGACGCTTACGACTTGTCGCAGTCGGAGCTTGCAAACTTCCAGCAAGACAGTAATGAGGCTCTTTTGGTGATCTCCGGGAACCCATTTACAGGGGTCGAAGATAAAGACTTCATGGAAGACGGTCGGATCAATCCAAATGGCCGGCTTGCGGTATCGCAGGCGTTCAAGAAAGCAAAGATCTTGATCCTCGATGACAATCCAATTCCGGGCGGATCGAGTCCGAACGCGAATTATCTTGTTAAATCGTACGATACAGCTGGAGCGGAAGCATACAAGGAACGGCTTGTGAACGATATTTTACGCTTTACCTTCACACCGGACACAACCGATAATAACTTCGGAGGGATTCAATCGGGCGAAGCGATGAAATATAAGATGATGGCAGCGGATAACTATCGCGGCAAGCAAGAGTTACTTTTTGAAAAAGGTTTAATGCGTCGCTTGCGCTTGGCAGTCAATATCTGGAAGATCAAGGGCAACGATTCCGAGAATTACAACCTTATCAACGAAACGAACGTCGTATTTACGCCAAACTTCCCACAAAATGACGCCGAAATGGTCGCAATCGCAAAAAATCTCTATGGCGTAGTGAGTGAACAAACGATCGTCGAAATTCTTGAGCAAGTGACCGGGGTCAACGCAGAAGTAGAGCTGAAGCGTATGAAAGAAGAAACGGAAAAAACGCTTGAAATACTCCCACGAATCGAGCCACAAGCCGACGAGGTAGCGACAAATGAAGAAATTGAAGATAAGCGCCCATGATGAATACTGGGAAGCACGCGCTCGGGAGATATTCGAATACGTTGACCGAAAAGACATAGACTTTTTCGCTGAATTAGAAAAAACTTATCGCAACGAGGCGGTAAGGTTACAAAAGTCGTTGTTTGACTTTTATACAAAGTACGCTGAAGATCACGAACTCACTTACCAAGACGCAACGAAGCGCCTTCGAGGTGAGGATCTGAGTGACTATGTGGACAATGCGACGCTATACCGCGAGCAAGCCGAAAAGGATCCAGAGCTATTGAAGCGATTGAACCAACAATACGCGTCAGCTCGAGCGATCAGAATCGAGGCTTTGCAGTTGGAAGCTATCCACAGGCTCGGAGTGCTCACAGGAGCGCTTCATAAGAGCTTCGAGAGGTATTTATCCAGCGTTGCGGAATACGCGTACAGGAAGGCTCTAGGAGGCCGTACAGGCGCGGTCAATCGTCCAGCGTTTGAAGAGATTATCAAGACGCCTTTTAATGGCCGGAATTATTCCGAGCAACTTTGGGGCAATACCGACAGCCTCGCGCAGAAGCTGAAAGAGGTATTTAAACAAGGTTTTATACGTGGAGATGGCCCGCAAGAGATGGCCCGTGAGATTAGAAAAGAGTTTAACGTGGCACGGTCGCGAGCTGAAACGCTAGTCCGAACGGACGCGACGGCCGTCATTAATCGGGCGACTATCAAGCGTTACCAGAAAGCGGGACTTGAATACTATCGGATCTTGGTCGTGTTAGACGATCGGACAACTCCAATTTGTCGAAGAATCGCGCAAGAAGATAAGCTGTACAAGCTCGAGGACGCACAAGTCGGGGTTAATATGCCCCCATTTCATTATAATTGCCGGTCTACGATCATGCCGGACGCGAAAGAAATAGAAGAGGAGGAATCGAGTGGTTAATATCTGGGATATGGTATCTTACACAGCGGGCCTTTTCTGCTTTGCCTTTCTGGTCGTGGCAGGCTGGGCCGTACTTGCTGGAATGATCGAAGGTATCATAAAGAGCATTAAACAGTCACGAGGTGACAAGGACGAATGATCGGAGGTGATCCGGTATCTTGACAAGCGGGAATAGACCGCTATTTTTTATTGTCCAGACAATCGGAGGACGTTAAAAGCTGATTGTTTCGTCGCCGGACGTAAAACGAGAACATCGAGTGACGGCGTAACCGTCGGAGGAAAATAATGTCAGAAAATACACAAGCAACAGTCGAAACCGAAGCTCTTGAGCAAGACGTCACTCAAGAAGAACAGGTCGAAACCAAGCAGGAAAAGGCAGAGCGTACCTTTACACGCGCCGAATTTGGGAAAGCAATCGCGGCGGAGATCGCAAAAGCTCGGGCCAGCTGGGAAGCTGAACAAGCCGAAGCAATCGAAAAGGCTAAAAGCGAAGGCGAACGCCTCGCGAAGCTGACTAAAGACGAACGCGCCAAAGAAGAGGAAGCGAAACGGATCCAAGCGATCGAGGAACGCGAGCGAGCACTAGCAATCAAAGAAATGCGCGTGGCCACTCAAACGCTATTGAGCGAAGAAGGCCTTCCGGGCGAATTCATTGATTTTGTGATCGATGAAACAGCCGAGGCTACGAAGGAGAAGATCGGCACTTTGCGACAAATCTTTGATAAGGCAGTAGAAGCCCGCGTCGATGAACGTTTGACCCAGAAAGCCCCTCGCAAGGGTACGGGGCCAGTAGCAATGACAAAAGCGAAGATCATGGCTATTGAAAACGACGAAGAGCGTCAAGCGATGATCGCCGCAAACATCGGACTATTTAAAAATTAGAAAGGGCTATTAAAATATGGCTGAAACAAAACTAACAACCATGAACGACTTGGGCGAAATTAAATCAATTGATTTTGTCAATAAGTTCTCTAAAAATATCAATGACTTACTTCGACTTTTGGGCGTTACACGTCGCCAAGAGTTGACTAACGACTTAAAGATCCAAACTTACAAATGGACCGCAGACGTTGACACAACCAAAACCGCAGAAGGTGAAACAATTCCGCTTTCTAAAATGACACGCGCGAAGGACCAAGAATACACAGTAGAATGGTTCAAGAAACGCCGTGCTGTATCAGCGGAAGCGATCGCACGTCATGGTGCGTCACGCGCTATCACAGAAGCAGATACACGCTTGCTTCGCGAAATTCAAAACGGAATCAAGGACGACTTCCTCGCTTACCTTAAAAAGACAAAAACTAAAGTTACAGGGAAAGGGCTTCAACAAGCTCTCGCGAACAGCTGGGGCAAATTGACTACTTTCAACGAGTTCGAAGGCTCTCCGCTTGTTTCTTTTGTGAACCCGCTTGACGTGGCAGAATACCTTGGAACGACAGCCGTTGCGTCTGACGCTTCAAACGTATTCGGATTCACACTTCTCCAAAACTTCCTCGGTATGCAAAACGTTATCGTTATGCCGTCATGCCCACAAGGGAAGATCTATACAACAGCCGTTGAAAACCTTGTTTTCGCTTACTTGAACGTATCTGGTGGAGATCTTGGCGGATTGTTTGCGGACTTTACAGATGAAACAGGCTTGATCGGTGTGGCGCGTGATCGTCACTTGAATAACTTGACTTTCGAGTCAGTATTCTTTGGCGCTAACGTTCTCTTTGCTGAAATTCCGGACGGTGTGGTAGAAGCTACAATCCAAGCGCCAACGTCAGCAGTAGCAGCCTAGTTTTAGGAGGTTTAAGCGATGGCAGCAATCAATATCGATCAAGTAACGGAAGAGCTTCGACTTCTAAAGGGTATTCCCAAGGCTGACCAAGAACAAGACGATCTTTTGACCCTTATTGTACGGGATAGCTTCGAGCGTATGATCGCTTACGTCAATCAATTCTCGGATACAGCACTCGAGGAATTGCCCGGAAGCGTGGCTTATATCCTTCGAGACGTTGCCGTCAGTCGCTTCAACCGTCTAAACTCGGAAGGCGCGACAGCGGACAGCGAGGAAGGCCGGAGCTTCACTTGGGAGTCTAGCTATCTAACAGATGAGCATAAGGCCGTATTAAAGGGCCTAGCGGTCAAACACAACGCCCGCGGAATCGCTCGATTCATTTAAAGGGGGGCGCGTGTATGATCTATAACGAACGCGTGACCTTGATCTTTGAGGAAGAGCCGGAAGACGAATTGCTCGAGAGCACGGAAACAAAGAAGAGCTTTCCGGTACCTTGTATGCGAAATTCATTATCTAACTATGAGATGATGGGGCTCTATGGTAAGTACGATTTTAATTCGTTCAAATTACACTTACAGGGCACGCATAAGGGCTTCTCGGAAGTGATTTACAACGGCCACAGGCTCAAGATCAAGGGCAAGAAATATCATCATAATAGCACGGTTATTTACTTATGAGTTTTTCATATACAGTAAAAGGGCTGGACAAGTTCATGCGAAAGGTCCAAAACAAACCACGGGAAGCGCGTCGGGCTGTATCGGCTGAATTGCAACGATCGGCCTTGCGTGTGGAACGGAAAGCCAAAATGAAAGCGGCAGTCGATACCGGATTCATGCGAAACGGGATCTTTGTTGCTCGGGTGGGAATGTTACGGTACAAAGTAACGTCTCCCGCTGGTTATTCGGTCTATGTGGAGCTTGGAACTCGTAAGATGAAGGCCCAGCCGTTTCTTGGTCCAGCCGTTAAGGAAGAAAGCGAAGCGTTATTTAAGAACCTTCGTAAAATGTTTAGGAGGTGATTCATGGCAAACGAAACGCCTTCAGTCAAAATGCTCGCAGATTTACGCGAAAAGTTAAAACCACTCAATATTCCGATCAAATTTAAGCTACCAAAACAAGACACACTCGAGCCGTTTCTAGTGATCGGGCAATCTAGCTCGGACACGTCAAAAACAGCTCAAACGGGGCTTATTATCGAGGATATGAGCGTACAGATTGATATCTTCTTACCGGGCACGGAAAGCCGGGCCGGGGTCGAGAAGGTTAAATCAGAGGCCCTTCGAAGGATCGGCCACAATCGCAATATGAACGCGAGCGTACTCTTAGACGATACGATAGGCCGGGAAGTCTATCATATTGTCATTTTACTAACAGATACAATCTTTTAAAAAGGAGCACTTAATAAATGGGTGAAGCAGAAGACAAAGCAAAAATTAAAATTACGATCGCAAAGCCGATCGTAGGTAAAAAAGTATTTTACTTTATTCAATCTATCCACGCCGAAAAAGGTAACGGAGCTATGCTTCCGGCTTACCGTACAGACGGCACAACAACAATGGGCGGCGAATACATTGACGAACAAACTCAACAAGGGCGCTTGCTTGAAAAAGCAACAGATGAGCACTCTATCGAGTTAACTCAATATTTCGCGCCAAAAGATCCTTCAGTTCAAACTGTATTGGACGCACAGAAAACCGGTGAATCTTTGAAGATCTGGCGTGTTATCGTTGACGATAGCGTCAAAGTTTCTTCAACTGGTAAAGACACTTATCCAGCTCAGTTTGGTTACGGTAAGATTACCGATGATGTCGAGTTTACTGACGCGATCGATGGATTCGTTGAACTCAACTATACAGTCGGTATCGTTGGACGCTTGCGTGATGGTAAGTTCCCACTTTCAGCGGACGAGATCGCGATGTTAAACGACGTTTACGAGTACCAAAACCCGGGCGAAACAACAGGCGATTACAACAATATCACACGCTAATTTTTCAAGCAAAGGGGCCTCGGAAGCCCTTTTGCTTTTATTTTTTTGACAAAAAAGGAGTTATTCAATGGAATTTACAGTAGGCAGCCGCGCAATCGAGATCAAATTTGATTATATGACCATGTACAAAGTCAATCGTGACTTGGGATCTCAAGGTCCAGATGGATCACGCAATGAAGATGGTGTCGGTGCTCTATTCCTTCGCGTTGTGGATCGCAACGATTCGGCTCTAGTGGATCTTATCAAGCTATGCGCTTCTAAAAAAGCGAAAGCCGTAAGCGATGAAGAAGCTATCAAGGCAATCGCGGACAAAATGGAAGATCTCGGAGCAGAAAGCACAGAGCCACTTTTTGAAGCATTAGAAGAAGAGATGGTTGATTCTGGTTTTTTCAAAGAGAAAGTTTCGAAATACTTAGAAAATCTCGAGCTGGGATTGAAGTACCTCAAAGCCAAAGCCGAAACAGCGGAAGACAAGGCACAAGCGGAACTTCAGATCGAACAGACGGAGGCGCAAATTGGGCGCTTGAGAAACGCAATCTCTTAATAGAATGTGCGCGTTTGGGTCTAACTGACCCGAATATTATTTTTTCATGTACAAAGAACGAGCTCGACGCGATTCGCGAGGGCCTTTATTATCGAGCGATCGAAGAGAGGGAAAACCTCGTCGAGCTTGCTTTCAACTTGCGTTATACGTTGAACGCTAAAAAAGCGGACTTCGGCAAGTTGAGCAAGAAAAAAGATCGAGAAAAGGTCCGACGTCTATTCAGGCAGCGCGAAGAGCGCGGGGACTCTCAAGGTATGCTCGAGAAGATCGAGCGTCTTAATGAACATTTCAGAAATAGATAGATAGGAGGTGGGGCGATGGCGTTTGACGGATCAATAGAAGCGATTATCGGCGCGGACTTAACTGGGTATGAAAAAGCAATGAGCGACGTTGTAAGCTCAACGCGTAAAGCATTTCAAAACGCGGCACAGGAAGCGTCTAAAAGCGCGAATCAGATGATTCGGGAAGTCGGGGAATTGATGAACCGGCTCGCAAACAGTAACCAAAATATCGGATCCAAGATCGGCCAAGGATTGACTGGCGGATTCAAAATCGCCCTCGGAGAGTTACAACGTATCTCTTCTAACATCGGCGCAAAATTACCTGACCCCATACGGAAGGCATTTACTCGCGTTTCGGCTGATATTAAGTCAGTTTTAGGAACGATGAAAAATGACGTTGCCACACTTGGGGCCGGCATTAATTCCAAAATCAAAAAAGCGTTTGATTTTGATATTTCAAACGCGATCAAATCGCCAAAGAGTGCTTTTGCTGAAATGGCAAACAGCATTGACTCTATGGCAAGCCGGATCAGCTCAAAAGTCCACAGTTTAGGCTCAGTCTTTACGAATTCGGCTAATAATATGTCCGGATCGTATAAGACAGCTTTCGGGGCGATTGGTGACGCTATGGCCCGGCTCGAAGCTCGGATTCAGTCAACGGCTGGAAACATTACGAGCGCGCTTGGTCAAAAGGTATTGAACCCGATCAACTCTTCATGGTCCAGTATGTTTTCAAACTTGACCAGCAAGGCGAACAGCTTCGCGGATCGAGTTCAAAACTCTTTCGGTGGTAAGATCCTATCATCGGTTAACAACCTCGCGAGCAACGTAAGCGGGAAGCTCGGAAACGCGTTTCAGACGACAGGTCAAAAGGCAGTAGGAGCCTTGACTGGGATTGTAAACCATACCAACCAAGCGGCGAGCGCGTCAACTAACCTAGTAAAACAGGTTTTAGGTGTGGCTGCTGCTTACAAGCTCTTTGACCTTGGAAAACAAGCAATTAAGAGCACAGTCTCGAAAGCTGCTGAATTCGAGGCCAAAATGAGCAACATTAAGGCCGTAACTGGTGAGAGCGCGGAAACGATGAAGAAATTCAACGACGCCGCTATCAAAGCCGGAGCGGATACAGCCTTCAGCGCAGCGGACGCAGCGGACGCGATCGGAGAACTTGCAAAAGCTGGGGTATCAACAAAAGATATCTTAAACGGCGGTCTTACAGCGTCCCTAAACTTGGCCACAGCGGGTGAGTTGGATCTGAAAGAAGCTGCTGAAATCACATCAACAGCCTTAAACGCGTTTAAACGTGACGGAATGACAGCTACACAAGCTGCGAACCAACTCGCGGGAGCTGCTAACGCGTCAGCGACAGATGTTCACGAGCTGAAATATGGTCTTTCCATGGTCGCTCCGGTCGCTTCTGGGCTTGGTCTATCGTTCCGAGATACTACGAACGCTCTCGCAGTCTTTGCACAAAATGGACTCAAGGGTTCCGACGCCGGTACATCACTTAAAACTATGCTTATGAATCTGCAACCGCAGACGAAAGCACAAACGAACATGATGAAAGAACTCGGTATCATTACAGCCGATGGCTCGAACCAGTTCTTCACGGCTGAAGGTAAGATCAAGTCGTTTGCTGAGATCTCGCAAGTCTTGAAAGATCATTTAGGCGGACTTACCGACGCTGAAAAACAAATGGCCTTGAAAACCATGTTCGGTACCGACGCAGTGCGTGCTGCTACTATCGCGATGAACGAGGGAGCAGATGGCGCTAACAAAATGCAAGAGGCTATTGACAAGGTGACGGCTGCTCAAGTTGCGGCTGAAAAGCTCAACAACTTAAAAGGGGCCGTTGAGGCCTTGAGTGGATCATGGGAAACACTTCAGATTAAAATCGGGACGGCAGTTTTACCGGTCCTTACGACACTCGTACAATGGATTGATAAGCTGGTTGATAAACTTTCCAACTCGCAAGGACTACAAAAGTTTTTGGACGGGTTAAATTCATTGAATCCGGCGCTGAATCAGTTCTTAAACGGCACTAAAATGACCGACGAGCAATCGAACAAGTTTAAAGGGACCATGCAAGCTCTTAAACCAGCCGTGACGGGCCTTGTGGGCGCGTTTGCGTTTGGTCCGGCAGTGCGTGGACTAACTTCGCTTACTGGTATCATGGGCACGGTCGCAAGTAAGACGATGGGGCTCGGATCGGTCGCGTCCAGTGCATTTAGCACGGCCGGAGGCTTTATTTCTAGCTTTGCTGGTAAGGTCGCAGGTATTCCAGGCGTACTTGGTGGAGCTGCTTCGCAAGGTCTATCGGTTCTTAGCATGATGACAAGCGGGATCGCGTCCGTGATGGGAATCGCCCTCGCGTCAATCGGTCCGGCTGCTATTTTGGGGCTTGTCCTCGCCGGCCTTGGTCTGATTAACCAACAATTCGGGCAACAGATCGATCAGTTGATTACCTTGGTAACGACTAAAGGGCCGATGATTATTCAAAACCTTGTAAACGGGATCACTAGTCAATTACCGAGTCTTATCGCTTCGGGCGCTGATTTAGTGGCCAAACTCGCGCAAGGTTTTGCGACAATGTTCCCAGTGATCGTTGACGCTGGGGTTCAGTTGATCGGTAGCCTCGTTCAAGGTGTGGGCCAAAATGCAGGATCGTTGATCTCGTCCGCGGTAACGATTATCGGGACTTTGGTCAATAGCTTGCTTTCAGCATTGCCACAATTGCTCTCTATTGGTATGCAGTTACTTCTCAGCATTACGCAAGGGATCTTGCAAAACTTGCCACAGATCCTTACAACAGCGCAACAGATTGTGACGAACTTTATTACTAATATGCAAGCGCAATTCCCGCAGATTCTCGAACAAGGTATTCAAATCTTGATGAATATCGTAAACGGTATTGTCCAAGCATTACCGACAATTATCGAGATCGCGACGCAAGTCATTGTCGGGTTTATGCAAACGATCTTGTCGAACTTACCAACGATCTTACAAGGTGGTATTCAATTAATTGTAACCCTCGTCCAAGGTATCATTAGTTCATTGCCACAGATCGCACAAAGCGCGGTACAGATCATCGGTCAGATGATTCGTGGGTTTGCTCAAGCCTTGCCACAACTTCTTATGGCAGGGGTTCAATTAGTTGTACAGCTCGCACTTGCGATCGTTAAAGGCTTGCCGAATATCGTTTCGGCTGCTTGGGAGATCATTAAGGGCTTCGGTGAGGCCTTACTTAATTTCATTCCTAACGCTTTGAAAGCCGTCGCGGACGCTATCGGAAACTTCTTTGGTGGGATCTGGGACTGGATCACTGGTAAATCGGACGAAGGTGGGAAGAAAACCGAAGAATCGATCAATAACACAGCCGAACATATCAAGACGAAGAGCTCGGAAACGACAACACAGTTAAGTACCGACGCTTCAACCGCAAGCGCAAACGTGTCCACGTCTTATGATCAGATGAGCGCGAACACGATCGCGTCAACGTCAAATATGAGTCTTGGCGTTACGGCTAATATGTCTCAAATGTCCACAAATGCGATGGACAGTACGACGCAATTGCAACAGACAGCCTCGACTAATTTCAACACGTTAAACACTAACGGAACTATGGACTTGCAAGCCCTTGCTGCTAACGCGGACGCGTCATTTAACCAGATGAACGCAAACGCACTCGCGCAAACCGGTCAAATGAACACAGGCGTAACGTCTAATATCAGTCAATTAAACGCGAACGCAAGTAACGAGTTGAACCAGTTGATGAATAATGCGAACGCAAGCACGACGGGAGTAAATACAGCTGCAACCACGAACGCGCAACAGGCAAGCACGAACGTTGTAAGCAACTTCCAACAAATGCAAGCAGGAGCGACAACAGCTACAAATGCGATGGCTATTAGTGCGCAAACTGATTTTGATAAGATGGCCCAACAGGCAGAGCAAGCAAGCTCTAAAATGTCGCAAGCTATTACAACGAATTATCAAAATGTACAAAATACTGTTACGCAAGCAATAAACGCCACGGCTCAAGCGGTTCAAAGCGGGCTTAATAAGATCTCGCAAGTAAGCTCTTCGGCCGGCAAGCAGTTAGAAAGCTCGTTTAAGTCAACGTTCCAAAACGTGACAAATAGTGCGAAAAGTGGTATGCAAGCATTTACTAGCACCATGCAATCGAGCATGGCGCGAGCTGTTTCGCTTGCTAGTTCGGCTTGTGCTCAGATTTCAGCTTCGTTTGGCTTGCTTCCAGCATTGCTACAAATGGTCGGATTTAACGCCGGCATGGGTCTATACAACGGACTTGCTTCGATGGCTGGTTCATTGTATGCGCTCGCTTCTAGTATTGCTTCTAATATTGCAGCAGTCATGCGGTCCGCGTTAAGTATTCACTCGCCGTCACGGGTTACGAAAAAAATCGGTAGCTTTACGGGCGAAGGTATGTATCTCGGCATGAAAGACTGGGTATCGGATATAAACGATATGGCTCGGCAGTATGCGCAAGCGATCACGGATCAAGATTATCAGACTAATAGCGTATTGACCACAAGCGCGAGCGTGACAAGCTCGGGCGTTCGTTCATCTCTCGAAGATTTGAGCGACGAAGTGAAGAATTCACAGCTTGCGGACCAAAAATTTGAAGTACACAATGAGATCGTCGGCGATAAGATTTACACCACGGTTAAAGAAAAGGACGCCCGAAAAAAGGCGTTAGATGAATATTTCGCGTAAGGGGTGAAACATGGATTTATTGATAGAAAAAGACGGCCAAAGTCGGAAATTATCTGAATTAGGCCTGTATAATATCACGGTCGATGATTCGTCCCCGACCGCGGATATTTCAACGCGTACCGTCAAGGGGCGCAATGGTCGGATCTTTGATGGTTTGACTTATACCGAAAAAACAATCGAGGTAAAAGCTAGGCTTTCCGTCCCAACGATGGAAGCCTTTTTTGATAAAAAGGACGAGCTAACTCGCTATATTTTGGGCGAGGATAGTTTTTACATTACCAAAATGTACCCGCAACAAAACGAGTTATATGAGTTCGAGACAGCGGGACAAACAACAGGAGAACTTGAGATCGCAAATATTCCGCATACAGCGTGGCGGTATCGCTATAAAGTGGTGGGGAACGATCGGATTGATTATGATTTCATTGGTAAGTCGTCCGTGGGACTGAAATATAACATTTCATTTTCATTTGTCACAGCGGAGTTACCTTTTGGCGAAACAGTACCGCGGGATCTTGTGCTTACAACGAACAGTTTTCCATATAACGGAACGGCTCCATTAAGTCAATTAGAGGTACCGTTTATCGTGGAATTAACGGCAAACGCTGATAATACTGATTTTTTCGTTGAAATTGACGGCCGACGGTTCACTTACCAGCATACAGAAACGCCTTTAAGGTCTGGCCAAAAGCTCCTTCTGAAAGGAATTGAGACGGCAATCTATCAAGGACCAACCACGCAAGATCTAAACGTCAACAACCGGACAAATTACGAGTATTTCGTTATTCGGCCAAAACCTAACCGTTCTGTAAATTGGTTTACTAATTTTAAAGGGACTGTTAAGATCCTCGGGTTTAAGGAATTATACAAGTAGGAAGGAGGGAAAATGCTTACTTTTTATGATGAAAAGGGCAACGGTTACGGTGCGCAAGTCGAATTCACAACAAAAAACGCGGTAAATGGCGAGCGTTCCGTGTCCGGAACCATTCTTACAAACGAAAAAGTATTGTCAAGGATTGATCGGGGCTGGTCGTTTGAGTGGGACGGCGAAATGTATAAGATTATTTACGCCAAACCAAAAGATGAAGGCCGGAGCTTATCTGTATCATTTGACGCGGTTCATCAGTTTTTCTACGATTTCGAACATTCTAATTGTTATCAACTTTTCAATGGCTCTAATCGGTTTGATGTTTATATCGAAGCTATTTTTAAAAATAGCGGGTATCGATATGTTATCGAAGCCGAAGCGAAAGCCGTTCGGAAAGAGAATTTCGGAAACGCGAGCCGGTTATCTATGTTTAAAGATATTATCAAGGCAGCTGGCCTTGAGTTTTCGGTAACTGGAAAAGTCGTCCGGATCGTGAAGAAAGTCGGAACAGATCTTTCAACAGTCGTTCGAAAAAACTTCAACATGAACGAGTTGACACTCGAAAAAAATATCGGGGCCTTTATCACTTACAAAAAGGGTCTCGGAGCTTGGAAAGATGAAGAGAATCATGACGCGGGGCGGTACGAATCAGAGTATGAAAGCCCACTCGCTCGCATTTATGGCCGTATTGAAGGTAGCCCGATAAGCGATGAACGGTACAAAGACACAGGGAAATTATTAGAGCGTCTAAAAAAAGACGTGGATAATTCTTATTCGATTTCGGTACAGCTCGAAATGGAAGATCTGACGCGAGCGGGCTACAAATACAAACAGCCTCGAGCTGGCGACTATATCATGGCTATTAATGAGACGATCGGTTTTCGTGAAAAAATTCGTATTGTATCTTATGAAAGTAGCTATGATGTGACAGGCCGATTAATCAAACATAAAGTTACTTGCAATGATATCGGAACTGTTCAAAAAGCGATCACGGCCGAAGGTTCGATCATGCGGAGCGTGGGCCAAACTCAAGAATACGCGGAAAGCGCCCTTGAGATCGCTACAAAAGCCCTCGTTAGTGCAGATGGCAAAACTACTACTTACTACGGCGCGGAAAAACCACGGGACCAACCACAGGGGACGTTACATCGTGGCGATATGTTATATCTTACCGTTGGCGAAGAAACCGAGCTTTATTTCTGGAACGGGGCCGAGTGGGAGCTAAAAAACCTAAAATTTGACAGCTCAAAGCTCGAGAAGATGTTCGCGGATTCCAAGGCCTCGACTGATAAGGCTATAGCGGAAGCTAAAAAGCAAGCGGACGAAGCCTTAAAAAAAGCCGGCACGATCGCGAATTCCGAAAGTTTGTCGGCAAAGATCAAAGAAGAGATCCTAAAAAGCAAGGATTTAAGCGATAAAATAAACCGGACGTTTGTCGAATCAAATAACGGCACTGAAATTTACAACAAAATTGCCGGAGAGGTCTCAAAAAAATTCGTAACCGTTGATGTAAACGACGCTCGTTATCATGATTTAACGTCTCGAATGGATTCTACTGATCAAACAATCACGAGAACTAGCAATAGAATCGGTGAAGTCGATAAAAATTTGAATAAAACTATTATCAATGTAAACGATAAAATCGGTGAATTTAATAATAGACTTAATAAAACAACTATCGACGTCGTTAATGCACAAGGAACAGCGGATAACGTAAAAAATCAAGTTATCATTACCAATCAGAAAGTCTCGGAGATCGATCAATCAGTCGCACAAGCAAACGGACGAATCGATCAGACGAATAGCAATCTGGAAGCAACAAATGCGCAAGTCGAAGCTAACAAGCGACAAATCGAAGTCCAAGTAACAAATTATAATGCAATCCGGGAATCGACGAAATTATATGAGCGAATTTTGGGTACATCAGAAACAGGCGCACCAGACCAGCTCTCACGGCTTGTTATGAGTAGTCAGATATTCCAGACTGAGGTCGGGAAGTACTCGGCAACGGGCGGCCCGAATATGCTCCGAAATTCGCGGGCAGATGATGGCTTGAAATATTGGACTGACGCTAATGGACGGTTGAGCTTTACAGCTCACCACTATTACCTAAACGGGCAAAAACGAATGTTCTTGCTTTCGAATGGTTCATTTGTCCACAGCCCGCGTTTTATCGTCAAACAAAATACAAATTATATGCTTAACTTGATAGCATTTGACGCAAACACGGCCCGTTTTAAAATTGCATTTTGTAAGCGCAGAAAAGGCTCAACGAATGACTTTGACGAAATGCAAATAATTTTTGACAAAACCGGCTCACCAGCTTTCAACTCAGATAGAGCTGTCAAAAAATCATTCAGCTTCAACACAGGAGCTTTTGATGAAGGTTATTTTCTATTTGAATATCAGGGCAATCCTTCTGGGTGGTCTGGCATGTTCATGACAGAATTGGACTTTTATGAAGGAAGTAATGACCGCTTGTGGCAACCAGCCCCAGAAGATAGTGCAGAACCGATTGGAGCAATACGGACGCAAGTGACACAGCTCGCCGGATCGTGGGCAGTTAAAAACCTCAACAGCAACGGTGATGTACTCAACTCAATCA
>OGEQ01000623.1_pt1 | contig 35846 bp, 30 predicted proteins | sample 1570731 | NCBI WGS metagenome assembly OGEQ01 (sample SAMEA2582132, study PRJEB24529) | metagenome | biome: Human gut stool | place: China | collected 2011
CGCTTACCTTGACTGCGGCATTGATGTACTCATTTTTGGCATTGGGCTTTTCATCAGATGTTCTTGCTATGGCAGAAAATATGTCGATGCTGACTACTGGAATTTTGCTTATGTCAGCTCTGGTTGCTTTTCTGTCCTCGTTTGTGATCGGTTATGCGATCCGCTTTATGCTGGAAGGAGTTTGCAACCTACGAACTGATTGGCATGGAAGCAAAGACAGTACGGAATTTGTTCCTTGCTGAAAACAGTATCATCGGTACAGGAGCCTTTCTGCTTGGTTCTTTGGTTGGCACAGGGCTTTCCGGTTTGCTGAATCAGGTGGTAAAAAATATCTTTGAGGTGCCGCATACCTATCAGGTTTCCTTTTCTCTCCAGGCATGGGCAGTAACATTTTTGTTTTTTGCCTTGATGTATGGTTTTGGGATGCTCCGAGCAGCAAAGATTATCCGGCATCAGAAAGTAATCGATTTGCTGTATGATAACCGCAAGAATGAAGAATACCGTTTTAAATCATGCAGTCGTAGTCTTCTGGTAGTATTGCTTTCAATAGCCGCAATGGTTGCAGGCGTGATTTTGCTTGGGCGGATGCTTCAGACACAAACCAATGAAGCATTTTTGTACCTTGGCGGAGCCTGCCTGCTCATTCTGGTGGGGGTTTACGAGCTGCATCGCCAGATTCCGCTTTTGCTGCACCGATTTGCAAAACAAAATCTGCGCCATAAGTACAAAGAAGAAAATCTGTTCTTCCTGGGGCAGATTGGGCGGCGCATCCATTCTGCTGGCCGGACAATGGCTGTGGTGGCGATTCTTTTAACCATATCTCTGGCAACCATGTTTGTGGGGCTTACCATGGGAGCAGGCTACAAAGCCAACATGAAAGCCTATTATCCCTATGATGCAGGCGTGGCGATTGATGCACCTTTGGAAAAATCCAACATGGATTCCATCGTTTCCTTTACAGAGGAGCATTGTGGAGTCGAGGATTCTGTGAGTTATTATCTGTATGCGGTTCCTGAAAAACCGATCGAAGCCTTGTCCTTGTCCGACTATAACCATTTGCGTGAAATCCTGGGGCTTTCTCCTGTTTCCATGAGCAACAACGAATTTTTGGTTCATTGCGATACATGGAACTATATGGACGGAATCCGACAGGGCTTGGCGCAGCAGCCGGAGATCACATTCAATGGTCGGACCTTGTCTGCTGCGGAAACGCCGATCCTGACGGAGCCGATGGAGCAGTATCAAATGGCCGGAACGAAGGGATATGTACTTGTTCTGCCGGATGAAGCAGCTTCACAATTCGTCGGAGAAAAAATCCGTCTGGCGATGAAACTGGAAGATGGCGGATACCCGGAATTGAAAAGCGACTTGAAGCAATTCCTGAACAGTGGGAAATGGCAGCCGGAATTGCAGTCCGGTCAACAGCTTCCGGAAAAAGTAACGATGGGTGTTACAGTAAAGGCGTGGGGCGTTGCCAATTCGCTGACGGGATTTACAGCTATTTCGTTCTGCGGATTGTATTTAAGCATTATTTTCATCATTCTATCCTGCTCGGTTCTTGCATTTGAGCAGCTTTCTGCCATAGACAAAAACCAGAAGAATTATGCAGTCATTGACCGTTTGGGTGTACCGAGCCACAGGCAGGCTTCCCTGATCCGCAGGGAACTGTCCACAGTCTTTTTGATCCCACTGCTATTCCCTCTTTTGCTGACGGTTTTACTGATCACAGGGGCACAGTTCTTTTTCGGAGAGGCAATCTTGCAGCAGGGACTTGTACCTCTTTATGGTCTGGTGACGATCCTGCTATTCTGTGCAATCTACCTGACCTATTTTGGTGCAACAATGTTCTTATTCAAACGGGTTATTCTTCGACCGGAAATGAGATAAAAATTGAATTGCTACAAAAATGAAGCAATTCCGCCTGTTTTCTTGCCGAAAAAGAAAGAGGTTAGGAGATTTCTGCAACATTTGGCCTTTATCATAGAGTAATAAATTAGAAATGCTGATACCTTACACCATGCAAAGGAGTGGATTACTATGGCAAACAAAGAAAAGCGCTTTGAAACAATCTATACACAGGGAACTTCCTTGAGTATTGTTGTAGACACCGAAACAGGTGTAAACTACCTTGTCCATGATACGGGGATTACCCCTTTGCTGGATAAAAACGGAACAGTCGTTATTACTGAAATAAACAAGTAAACTTTATATTGGTTGCAGGGTATCAGCATTCTAATTATGAATAAGGGAGGGACATATGGGAAAAATCTTTGTATTGTCGGTAACAGACCATGAAGAATATATACTTAACAGAATTATGGAGATTATTGCAGCCGAGCCAGGATTTGACCATATTGTGTCATTCCACCCTACTATAATAAAGTCATCGCGAAGCTCCTTCGCAGGTTCAGATTTTTCCGGAAGGAGAAGGAGCGTAGCGAGTGAGCCTTCCGGAAAAATTGGCGCGATGCGCCTCCAGTTGATATCGAAATCCTTTGCGGATTCTGATATATTGGTCTCGTGCGGACAGAGGTTCACGTATTCCTCCATGTGGTTTCTGTCCACTTGAACAAGAGTGTGACCTCTGTCCTTGCGGGATTTCACTTATGAGCCGGATGTTGCGGCGTTTGCCGTCTCCTTATTTCGCAGTAGGTTTTGACCCGCATCGTTCAGAGGACGCTGTCCGCAATATTACAAACGAGGTGACTGCCATGTTATTCGTCGGAATTGACATCGCCAAACGCAACCACGAAGCCGCTGTCATTGACCAGCAGGGGCATGTTGTCCGCAAGCCCATGCGATTTGCCAATTCTCAACTAGGATACAACAAGTTCATGGACATGGTTCGGAACCAGGGCGAGCCGGTTGTCTTTGGCATGGAAGCCACGGGGCATTATTGGCTGACCCTTTATACACACCTTCGCAACGATGGCTGCACCGTGCATGTCATCAATCCCATTCAGTCCGATGCGCTGCGCGGCATGTATATCCGCAAGACCAAGAATGATGCCGTCGATGCCGTGATCATCGCGGATGTCATCCGCTTCGGACGTTATTGCGAAACCTCCGTGGAACCTGGTGATTTGCAGGCGATGCGAGAGCTGTGCCGTCAACGATTTTACATCATCGACATGGCTTCCGACCTTAAGCGCAAGGTGATTGCGCTGCTGGATCAGGTCTTCCCGGAGTACGAGAAGCTCTTTTCGGACACCTTCGGGGCTTCTTCGATGGAGCTTCTAGCGCGGTACACCACGCCCGAGGAGATGCTGTCCGTTGACTCCGGCAAGCTGGCAGAGTTGCTGGAGCAAGCCAGCCGAGGTCGCCTGGGCGAAGCCAAGGCGCAGGAAATCCAAGCGGCTGCCCGTAACTCCTTTGGGCTGGTGATGGCGTCAAACAGCTTTGCGCTGATTATCCGTCAGTACATTGAGCAGATTCGTTCCCTCGAAGCCTCTGTTGATGCCTTCGATGCTGAAATTGCACGTCTGCTGGCTGGTTTTGATACCCAGCTCACGACCATTACCGGCATCGGTCCGACCTTGGCTGCGGTCATCCTTTCCGAAATCGGCGGTGACATTTCCCGCTTTCCCTCTGCCGTCAAGCTTGCGGCCTTTGCCGGCGTTGACCCGACGGTGAAGCAGTCCGGCGATTTCAACGGCACCCGCATGAAAATGTCCAAGCGTGGTTCCCCGTACCTTCGGCGTGCCATTTGGCTTGCTTCAACCGTCGCTGCCTTCAAAGACCCTGCCATTCATGCCCTTTACGAACGCAAACGCGCCGAAGGTAAAGATCACATGACCACCATCGGCCATGTTTGCCGCAAGATGGTTTCCATCATCTTCGCTGTCCTCCGTGACAACTCCCCCTACGTTCCGGCTCAGCTTCCTGACTGATGGGGCTTGACTTTTCATAGCCGGTCTTGTAATACTCTTGTTTTTCCGGGATTGGAGCTTCGCCTGAAGGAGAGAACGGTACACCGAAACGGCGAGTTAATTTCTATGACCCATCGGGAATTTGCGACATTGGTATACTTGGCAAACCACCCGTCCTGGGTATTTTCTGCCGGGCAGATTTATGAAGAAGTGTGGGGTGAGGATGGTGAAAACTGCGGAACAGCCGTTGCCAGCGTCATTGGTCAGATCCGCAGAAAACTGACTCCGGATATGCCGAAAGCGGGTTATATCCGTACTGTTTTGGGGAGCGGATACAAATTTGAAGTTCCGCAGGGTATAGCAGAATAGAGGGCTTTTTTAATTCAACTGCACCATACCCATGTAACTACAAAAAGATTTTATACATAGTCAGCACCGCCGCAATCGTATCGTTTGCGGCGGCGTTTTGTTGTACAACATAACATTGAAACTATTGTATGTATTCGCATTTTTGCCCTTGTGCTGAAAAGTAGGCTATCCTATAATTAAAAAGAAAAATATCTGATTAGGACATTTCTGCAACATTTAATGTTTAGAATATCAGTATGATTGGAAAATTGGGAAAAGGAAGTGAGGGTCTTGAAGAAGATTTTAATTGTAGAGGACGATCAGCTTTTGAATCGGACCTTGGCATATAATCTGACCTCTGATGGATATGAGGTCATTTCTGTTTTTAATTTTGACAGCGCGGTAAGAAAGCTACGGGAAAATGAATTTGATGTGGCACTGTTGGATATTAACCTCCCCGATGGCAGCGGACTGGATCTGTGTGAAGAAATCCGGAATCGCGGTCAGCATACCTATATCATCTTTATCACAGCCAATGATAAGGAGAGCGATATGCTCAAGGGATATGAAGTCGGCGGTGCGGATTATGTGACCAAACCATTTTCTGTGACGGTGCTTTGCAAAAAAGTAGCGGCGGTTTTTGCAAATCTGGAACTGCGGACACCCCGGCATGATCTGTTTGATGATGGCTTTCTGAAAATCGACTTTTCCGAACAAAGTGCGTCCCTTGCCGGAGAATCCCTGGACTTTACACCGAAGGAATACCGCACCCTGTTCCTGTTCGTAAAGAATCCCCGGATTATTCTGACCAAGCGGCAGATTTTAGAGAAGCTGTGGGACATTGATGGGGACTTTGTGGATGAGCATACGCTGACGACGATCATCAGCCGTATCCGCAAAAAAATCGAAACAGACGAGAGGAAATATATTAAGACAGCTTATGGAATGGGCTATCAGTGGATCGGCGGTGAGCCTCGATGAAGCTGCAAAATTTATCTGTCAGGGCATTTTTGAGAAAAATTGTGGCGGGGACTCTGCTCACTGCCGCTTTGCTGCTGTTGATTTTTTTCCTGTTGACGAAAGATGTGCGTGTTGTCATCTGCGGCATTATTTTGACAGCTGCATTTTACATTTGGGGCATGGTTTTTCTGCACTATTTTCAAAAGAAACTTTCTCTGTTCACCGATGGTTTGTGCCAGACATTGGATCACATGATGGACAGTACAGACCGGCCCCAGGTAGACTATGAAGCGGAAACACTGCTGTCTCGGATCAGCCATCGTCTGGAACGGCTCTATAATGTGATGCAGAAAACCAGACATACGGCAGAGGGAGAAAAGGAAGAACTGCAATCCCTGGTATCGGATATTTCCCACCAGACCAAAACCCCCATCGCAAATTTGAAGCTAATCAACGATACGATGCTGACAAGGCCATTGACAGAAGAAAAGCGCAAGGAGTTTTTGCAGGCCACAGGCACACAGCTGGATAAACTGGATTTTCTCATTCAGGGAATGGTGAAAACTTCCCGTCTGGAAACGGGGGTCATTACGCTGGAGAAACAAGATGCTGTGATCGGGGATACGCTGGTGAGCGCCATCAATGGTGTTTTGGCTCCGATGGAACAAAAAGAGATCAGCCTGTCGGTGGACTGCCCATCTGATCTGACAATATCCCATGACAGCCGCTGGACTTCCGAAGCATTGTTTAACATTCTGGATAATGCGGTAAAGTACACCTCTGCCGGTGGCAGCATCCAGGTAAGGGTACGGGATTGGGAAATGTATTTGAGGATAGATGTGACGGATACAGGCAGAGGCATCCCGGAACATTCTCAGGGCACGATCTTCAAACGCTTCTATCGGGATGAAGCGGTGCATGATATAGATGGGGTCGGAATCGGCTTATACCTTGCCCGTGAGATCATTACCATGCAGGGCGGCTATATTACCGTTGAGTCTAAAGTTGGGGAAGGATCAACTTTTTCCGTGTTCCTGCCCATAAAATAATTCTGAGGCAGTCTGTTTTGGCAGGCTGCCTTTTTTGAAAAATTTTTAGAGGACAATGGATTTTAGGACAATTCTGCAACATTTGGGATTTATGCTGACAGCAACATTATGAAATTGGAGGTGGCCTTATGGAAATCACAAAGACATTACTCATCAATGCAGCTTGCTTGCTGATCCCGCCGGTCGTTGTTGTTCTGCTGCTCCGGCACTTCTTTCCAAGAAAAATCAGATGGTCGGCTGGTGTGGTGGCTCTGGTAGATCTGGTGATCTTCTGGACAGATATTTCTTATTATGAGAGCGTTTGGCTGACGCTGTTTTTTGTTGTAATTCAGTTAGCAATGGTTTTGCTTATATCTATCCGGCTTTATAAAAAAGACACACGAAAATGAATTGTCCTAAAATTGAAGCAATTCACCCTTAAACTGTTGAGCCTTTGGGATATTTCTGCAACATTTGGGGGTTAGGATGACAGCGAAAGGAGTGAATGGCTATGACATTACCATTTGAAAATGACACCAATAGTTTTATTAAAAAATTAGCGTCCGCTCAATTAAAAAAAGAGCGTTTGAAGAAGATTTTTACGATTGTTGCAATTTCATTAGCAACATTTTTGATGGCATCTGTATTGCTTCTGGTTTCTGGAATTATTACAGTGAACCAAAATGGAGGTAATAACATTACGGGTTCCTATCATGCTCTTATTTCCAGCATAGAAAAAGAACAATATCAAAAATTGTCTGATGATGTGCGAGTGGATTTATGCGGATTCACAGCTTCTATTGGTAGTGTTAAATCTGGAAAAGATCGTCTTAATATTTCGTATTCCAACAATGATGCACTTACATTAAATGGGCTATCTGTTTCCGAGGGGAAAATGCCAGAGAAAGATAATGAAATACTGATTGAACAAGAATACTTAATTCGGCAGAAGATAAATGCAAAAATTGGAGATACCATTTTATTGCCAGACCCAAACAACGGCGAGGAAAAATCCTTTATTATAACAGGATACTTGAAAACAGGGGCTAAAGGCACTGACCGCTCATTATATGCAGCTATGGTTTCTGAAGAATATTTCTTAAAAATGGATGGATGGAATAACTTTTCACCGGCAGTAATGCTTCGCGTAAATTTAGATGCAAAGACGAACTCTGAGGATGTAAAAAATTTCATATCAGAGATAGCGGCTGATGCAGGTTGTAAAGCGACTCCTTCTTATAATGAAGCGTATTTGAATCTTAGCCAGCCTTCGGTATTGATGGTTATGGCGGCCGTTGCTGGGCTGGTTGTTATCGTAATCGCTGGTATTTTGGTAATATACAATATTTTCTATATTTCCATTATCAATTCAATTAAAGAATATGGACAGCTTCGCACAATAGGGATGACAGCAAAACAGATTCAAAGACTTGTTCTTAGAGAGGGAACTTTGCTGATGTTACCTGCAATTCCTGTTGGACTAATTGCGGGAATTGTAGTGGCTTATATTTTAATTCCGCATGGATTTGAATTATGGAATGTGCTATGGATATGCCCGATTGTTGTTGCGTTAACCTATGCCACTGTGCGCCTATCCATCAAAAAACCTGCTAAAATTGCCGCGACCTTTTCACCCATAGAGGCTTCCCGCTATGAACAAAATAATCAACCCAAATGTAAACATAGGCAGCACAAACTAACGCCGGGGTCTTTGGCAGTAAATCAAGCTCTGCGTTATAAGAAAAAGAATATACTGACAGTCGCCTCTCTTGTCTTGACTGGCGTTTTACTGTTAGGTTTATCTTCTGTCCTTTCTTCTATAAATGCAAAAGATATGTCTTTATCTGGGTTTGCAAGAGGACAGTTCATTTTAAGGATCTCAAATCAGGAGCTAATGGAAAATCCTTTGGAGATTTTACAAAAATCAAGTCCTTTTACGGAGGAAGTGGAAAAAGAACTCTCACAATTATCAGGTGTGCAAAGGATTATGAACGATCAGCATCTACCAGTTTCCTATGATTTGCAAGCAATAGAATCAGATGCTGAAATTGTAGGATTTGAGAAAGCAGATATGACTTTGCTGCAAAGCTGTATCTTAAATGGAGAAATATCAGATTATGAGCAAATGGCAACTGAAAATCAGATGGTTATTGGCCGGCCAAATGACTTTGAGAAATATTTTGGTATTCGTCCAGAAGTCGGCTCGTCGGTGCCCCTAAAGATTTTTGATGGTGAGAATACGAAGAATCTGGAATTTGAGATTGCGGCAGTTCTTGACGAAAGTAAGATTGGAAATAATGGCGATAAAATAGATATGTTGTTATTACCGGTTGATTCAATGCAAAAAATTGCACACAGCAACTTAACATATCAGTATGTAATTTGCGTAGAGGATTCTCTTGAACAGCAAGCAGAAAATGAAATAGACCAAATCGTATCAGATAATCCACGACTGAGTATTGATTCTCTTTCTGCTGCGATTGCCCAAAATGAAAACTTCTTGCAGGGAACACAGTTAGCCCTTGCAATAGCCATTGTTTTAATTGGTTGTTTTTCTGTGATGAATTTGCTAAATACAATTTTGACGGGAATTATTGTAAGGCGTAAGGAGTTTTCTCTCATGCGTTCAGTGGGAATGTCTCAAAAACAATTATCCGTGATGGTTCATAAAGAGGGATTGATTGTAGTTGGTATTGGACTTATATTATCTGTGATAATTGGTGGAGGAATTGGATATGTTCTTTGCTCATTTTTGAAAAACAACCTAATGAACTATTTGAATTATCAATTTCCATTGGGTATTACAATCTTGTATTGTGTGATTGTTATTTTATGTAGTGTGCTGATTACAACAGGAGCCTTAAAGCAGCAAAACAAGTTATCAATGATGGAAGCACTTCGGTAATCAATGAATTGTCCTAAAATTGAAGCAATTCACCATGGATTTTTATAGCGTTTAGGACAATTCTGCAACATTTGCCCTTTACCCTATACTCAACAAATTAAGAAAGGCAGGTAACTGTTATGAAAATTTTGCAGACAACTGATCTTAAAAAATACTACGGCACAGAGCCGAACATTACCCGCGCCCTGGATGGCGTGAACTTCTCTGTGGAGGAGGGCGAATTTGTGGCGGTGGTCGGCACTTCCGGCTCCGGTAAGTCCACCCTGCTTCACATGATGGGCGGCCTGGATACCCCCACTTCCGGCAGCGTGATGGTGCGGGATAAGGAGCTGGCGAAGATGAACGATGAGCAGCTTACCATCTTCCGCCGCCGCAATATCGGCTTTATTTTCCAGAACTATAATCTGGTGCCGATCCTAAATGTTCATGAGAACATCGTTTTGCCCGTGGAACTGGATGGGGATACGGTGGATCAGAAATTCATGGCGGATGTGGTGTCCATGCTGGGACTGGAGGATAAGCTGAAGAATATGCCAAACAACCTCTCCGGTGGCCAGCAGCAGCGTGTGGCTATCGCCCGCGCTCTGGTGTCAAAACCCGCTATCGTCCTTGCCGATGAACCCACCGGAAACCTGGACAGCAGGACCAGCGCCGATGTGCTGGGGCTTTTGCAGAGAACGAGTCGTGAATTTAACCAGACGCTGGTAATGATCACACATAATGATGCCATTGCCCAGCTTGCAGACCGTATCGTGCGGATTGAGGATGGCAAAATCGTTGGATAAAGGAGGTGGCAGACATGACATTGCCTTTTGAAAATGATACAGGGCCGGTTATTAAAAAATTGGCGTCACGAAGTATTCAAACAGATAAGCGGCGCAACCTGTTTGTGATCGTAACGATTGCTCTGGCAGCCGCTTTGATGGCAGCGATTTTTTGTGCAGGAGCGGGAAGTGACAGAAAACTGGAGGCGGACATTCGGGGACAGTATCAGGCGGTTGTGGTGAATTGTGACCGTGATACGATTGAAAGACTGAAAGACTGCCCGGAAGTGGAACGCTGGGGCCTTTCCCAGAATTACGGTTCTGCCCGCTATGGTGACAGCGTTCTGACTGTGGAGTATGCGGATGCCAACTGGATGGAATTGGGGAAGAAGCCTTCCTTTACTGGGACACTTCCGCAGGCTGCCAATGAAATTCTGGTAGAACGGGCATTTCTTGATTATTTTGAAATCCCCACAGAAATCGGGCAGACCATAGAAGTGAATCTTGGAAACGGAAAGCAGACCTATACCGTCAGCGGTATCATGGATGTGGAGAATGACTCCCGTATGTTCCAGCTTTATGTATCTGAAGCATTTGTGGAGGAGATGGCACAGGGGGAGCCGCTGTTTGAATTTCGGCTTCGTTATACTGGTGCTGATAGTATGGAGCTGGAGCAGCTCAAGGCGGATATTGCAGCATTCCTTTCTGCCAACGATGTCTCAGAGGATCAGATTTTTTACAGTTCCAACTATTTCGATATGCAGGGCTTTAAGTCCGGCGTGATGAAATATTACATTCCCGTGGCAATCCTTTTGCTGATTGCCTGTGCCGTGGTCATTTACAGTATCTTTTTCATTTCCGTAAAGGGCAAAATGCGGGAATATGGACGCCTGAAAGTGATTGGCACAACACCAAAACAGATCCGGCGGATCGTGCGGCGGGAGGGATTGCTGTTATCTCTTTGCGGTATCCCGCTGGGGCTTTTGGTTGGAGGAGCCATCGGGTTTGCCATTTTCCCGGCACATTGGAGCTGGATGGGCAATCTGCCCTATCTGGCTGCGACCGCAGCAGCCTGCGCCCTGACGGTATTTCTGTCCATTCATGCGCCTGTCCGCATGGCGGCGAGGGTATCCCCAATCGAAGCGGTCCGCTCCAGTGGTTATGAAACGGCAACAGACCGGAAAGATCAGAAAAACCACCGCATTACGCCGTTCTCTATGGCACAGATGAACTTTAGGCGGAGCAGGAAAAAGACGGTCATCACTCTGGTATCTTTGGGATTGACGGGTGTGTTTCTGGTAACAGCCGCTACGGTACTTAACTCCATCAGTCCCGAAAAGATGGCGATAGAAGCTATGGGAGATCACTGCAACTATGAGGTCAGCTGGATGGATTCGGGAGGCGCGGAAGGATTGCCTGCCATCGCACGGGAAAATCCACTGACAGAAGAACTTCGTCAGGAACTTCTTGCCATAGATGGTGTGGAATCTATCACCAGCCATGAAGTAACATCCGCAACGGTGAAATTCCCCCAGGAAAGTGTTGCATTAAAGTTCCCTGTATTTGACAGAGAGCAGATGGAACAATGGCTGCCGGAGGAAAATCTGGAACAGGGCAGCGCAGATTATGAGGAGCTTGCCGCAAACAACGGTGTGGTCGTGACAGATTCGGAAGATCATCTTTTAAGTATGTTTTATGGCTATACGCCTGCTGTCGGGGATGTGCTGACCTTTGAATCCATGGACGGTAAGGCCATAGAAGTAACGGTCATGGGGATTGCGAAACCGTCAGTGACATCGGGCACCGGCGCATGGGGACTGTTTACCCTTACAGAAGAACTGGCCGATCAGCTCTACCCGGACATTGAGAACAGGGAGGCTGTTTGGAATGTCCATACATCGGAGGACTCGGATGCGCTCAGGGCGTCTATTTTCAGCCTGCTGGAAAATCCGGTGCTGACGGTCTTTTCCAGAGCAGACCATGCGGCATCCCTGGAATCGCAGCTAAAGATGATGACCCGCGGTGTTTATCTGCTGCTGGCATTCCTGTTTGTGTTCTCCATGGTAAATCTGGTCAACACCCTGATGACCAATCTGCTGGCAAGGCAGCAGGAGCTTGGGATTTTGCAGTCTGTGGGAATGACCGGAAAGCAGGTTTCCCGTATGCTGATCGCAGAATGCCTGTGGTACGCAGGGGTTACGGTATTTTTGTCAGTTGGCATTGGCGGAATCCTGGGCTGGATTTTTGACTATGTGATCAGCAGCTTTAATATTTTCGGGGAACTGTCCTATCAATTCCCTTTGATGGAAACGGTTGTTTTTGTTCTGGCACTTTTGGTCGTGACCGGAATCTTCTCTGTGGTTGCTGTCCGTTACTCTAAACGGCTTTCCCTTGTGGAGCGGATCAAGACCATGGACTAACCAGAGGCGGCGGCTTCCGATATGAAGCCGCCGCTTTGTTGACAGCAGGAATATAAGACTTAAAGGAGATGATCAAAATGACAGTACCATTTGAAAATGATACAGGAAATATTGTCAGGAAACTGGCAAGAAAAAGTTTGAAAAGTGAGAAGCGTCGGAATCTCATGGTGGCGATCGCCGTTGCGCTGGCATCCTGTCTGATTTGTTTTTCGATTGTGATGGCTTTGTCTACCCGGCAGATAGAGAAAAATCATGTGGAGGATACCTATGAGGCGGTCTATACCAGGATTACCGAAGAAGATGTGTCCACCCTGAAGGGGCTGGATGACTTCTCAAGGGTAGGAGAGTATTATATGCTGGCTGTGGAACCTGCGGAGCAGGGATACAATGCCTCCTATATTTATTGTGATGAGGAAACGATGTATATTGCCCGTGACCAGATGAAGTTGCTGGAAGGCCGACTGCCCCAAAAGGAGGATGAGGTGGTGGTGAGCCGTTATTTCCTTTCCAACTATGGTGCAGACGCCGGGATAGGTGAAAAGGTTATGTTAAGCAGCGAGAGCTTTCACGGAGAATATACGGTGACTGGCATTCTGGAAGGCTATAAGGAAAAAGAGGTAAATGGCACATCCATCCTTCTTTCCAAAGAAGCCCTGAAGGGATGGAGCGGCTACGACCCCGCTGATTATCGTGCCTATGTGCATTTTAAGAATGAGCAGCAGATGGATGAAACAGAATTGACTGCCCGTAGCCGGGAGATTGCCAAGAAATATCAGCTGGAAATGCCGGTCATGAACCTCAGCTATATGAAATTCTATAAGCAGCCGGTGAATGTCAGTATGCTTGCGCTGGTTGCCGGAATCGCAGTCCTGGTCATCATCGGAGGGTATGTTGTGATACAAAGTATCTTCCGAATCTCGATCAATGACAAAATTCAAAGCTATGGACAGCTGCGGACCATCGGCACAACGCCAAAGCAGATCCGGAGTATTGTCAAAAAGGAAGGCCGTTTCTTAGGATGGGCTGGTATCGGAATCGGTATTTTGCTGGGATGTGCAGCCGGGTTTGCGCTGTTTTCCCGTGGGTTTCATTTGCCGTTTTATGCTGCTGCGGTTGTTTTGACTGCGCTGCTTGGCAGGTTTATGGTATCCATTGCGATCCGCAGACCGGTAAAGATTGCCGCCGGTATCTCTCCGATTGAAGCGGTCCGCTTTACCGGCAGTCAGAGCGGAAATGCCCACACCCATAAGAAGAATATGCGGTTAAATCCCCTCTCCATGGGAATTGCAAATTTCAGGCGTGACCGTAAAAAGACCATCAGTATCGTGGCTTCCCTAAGTCTGGGCGGGGTGATCCTTTTGGTGACAGCCTCTATTCTTCTGGTTCGTTCGCCGGAGCGGATCGCAAGGCAGTTTTTCCCGGATGGGGATTATAAAATCTATATGAACTCTGAAAAAACAGAATATGAGGTAATGTCGGAGGGGAATCCTTTGAATGAAGCGCTCCGGCAGGAGGTGCTGGCTGTGGACGGCGTGACAGATGTGATCGAGAATCGTCAGGCGGTTCATGTGCGGTTTGAAAATGAGGAGAGTTCTTCCGGCGGAATGTGCGATCTGTTGAGTGATAGAAACAGAGATCAGATAGAAGCGGCGCTTGTGTCGGGGACTTTGCCTCAAGATTCCCATAGTATTGCACTGGATATGGAATATGCAGAAGATATGATCGGCGTAGAGGCAGGATCGGTGATCAAACTTTCCATTGGGGATCAAGAGATTCCGGTCACGGTTTCGGGTCTGTTCCTAAACGACGGGCTTCAAAATGGTCATGGTCCTCTGGCGCTGGACAACACCTGCATGGTTGCGACCAAAGAGCTGTTTCAGGAAGCAATGCCCATGATCGATTGCTTTGATTATTCCTGGAGCATTGTTAGTGATCCCCAAAAGGCAGAGCAGATTGAAAACAGTCTGAGTGCGATCATTTCTTCTGATCCCGACCTTGCACTGGACACCATTGGGATACATAAGGATTATGAGGAAATGGAAAACCGGGTTGTTTTTGGAGGGTTTCAGGCGCTGTCTTGGCTGGTATTCCTCTTTGGCGTGGTCAACCTCATCAATACCACCCTCTCCAACCAGATGTCCAGAAAGCGGGAAAACAGTGTCTTTCGTGCCATTGGTCTGACCAGAAAACAGCTTTGTCAAATGACCATTTATGAAGGGATCTGCTATGCGTTTTTTGCTGCATTGGCAACCCTGGCAGCGGGCCTCCCGATTGCAGTGATTGCTGCCCGGAAATTCAGTGAAATGACTTTCCATGGAGTCATCATGCCATATTCCTTCCCCTTCCTGCAAATGGGGCTGTTCGTTCTGGTGCTGTTTGGTCTGGAGGTTATTCTGTCCTTCTGGACAATGCGCAGGCAGAAAAATCAATCGCTTGTGGAAGAAATGCGAGCGATGGAATAAGCATATAGGATCGGCGGGGCGGCAGTGCGCTGCCCCGCTTTTTCTATTATCATTTTAATAAATTAAAATCAGGGGTGGATATATGAAAAAGATACTGTTGATTGACGATAGTGATACCTATATATGGAATCTGAGAAAGTATTTACAGCGCCGGGGCTATTCAGTGAAAACGGCTTCCACTTTGAATGAAGCGCGGGCCGCCATCCAAGAGGAAATGCCGCTGGTGGTCTGCTGTGATCTTGACCTGCCGGACGGTTCCGGCATGGACTTTCTGGACGAGGTGCGGATCACAGATAAGAAGCTGCCTTTTATTCTGGTGTCCTGCCATGACAAAGACGACTACGAACAGGAGGCCATGCGCCGGGGCGCGACGCTGTGCATGGACAAAATGAAAGGTCCGCTGCTGCAAGATAAGCTGGTGGAATACGCCTACCGGCAGTTGTCCGGCGAAAAGGCCCCGACTTTTCACAAGCTGCTCTTTGTCCATGCGGAAGATACCAGTGCCGGAGTGCTGCGGGCGGCTATGCTGCAAAAGGGCTTTGACCTGATTCTGGTTTCCTCGATTGGGGAGGCCAAGCGCCGGATTTTTGAGGATAAGGAAATTGAACTGGTCCTGTGCGATCTGGAACTGCCGGACGGCACAGCAATGGAGCTGTTTCATACGCTGCGGCGGGTGGCGGGGATGTTCCAAATGAAGAATCCCCCTGTCCGGCTTCTGCCGTTCTTTATCCTCACCGAGAGCAACGACCTTGCCACGGAATATGAATACCGGCATGAGGGCGTGAACGACTATATCACCGCCCCGGTAAATATCCCGGAGCTGATCCGCCGGGTTCTGTTCTTTGTGGAATGAAACTTTTTTTATTCGGCGGCTTTGTCAAGCAAGGCCGCCATTTTTAATCCTTTTTATCTTCAATGCTTGTTCTGAATATCGTATAATGTATGGTAGCGGCTGTGGTTTCATAGAAAGTTGAGGAATTTTTGAGATTTACCATATATCATATAAAGAACGGAGGTGCATGATTTTGAATCCTAAATTACTGATCGTTGATGATGAACGCGGTATTGTTGATATGATACAGAGTTATTTTCAAACACAATATGATATTCTGACTGCTTATAGCGGACAAGAAGCGCTCAAAAAAGTAGCCTGCAAACCAGATTTAATTTTATTGGACATCAATATGCCGGGAATGGATGGTCTGACTGTATGCCAGCAGATACGGGAACACATTGCCTGTCCCATTCTTTTTTTGACTGCTCGTATTGAATCCAGCGATAAGATCATTGGATTTCAGGCTGGGGCGGATGATTATATCGTCAAGCCCTTTGATTTGGATGAATTGGGAGCGCGTATTGCCGCACATCTGCGCCGGGAGCAGCGACGCCAAAATAATTCGGCAGTACGCTTCTTTGGTGAATTGATACTGGATTATTCCGCCCGAACAGTTACAATCAATAATCAGAACATCCCGCTATCTAAGAGGGAGTTTGAGATTGTAGAACTTTTATCCCTCAATGCAGGACAGGTTTTTGACCGTGAGCGAATTTATGAGCTTGTGTGGGGCTTGGATGGGGACGGAAACAGCGATACAATTATGGAGCATATTCGGAAAATACGCGCTAAATTTGCAGCACATACATTGCATAATTACATTGAAACGGTTTGGGGGTGTGGTTATCGGTGGAACGCCTAAAAAATATGGGACTAAAGAAATCTTTCCTGCTATTATCCCTCTCCTGTTTGGCAGTGGCATTTCTCCTGCTTGGGGCAGTTATCTTCCTATGCCGAGGCATTGAAAACCATTATCCTTTAGGTGGTGTAGAAATCTTGTCGGATGGCTCTGTTGTACCTTTGCCATCTCCTACGGTGTCACAACAGCGTATTTTGGCTACCCTAAACATTGTGCAGACGGTTTCCTGTATTCTTTTTCCAGTAGGCGGATTGATTGTTTCAGTCTTTCTTTTTTATTATCTCAAATTGAAACAGCCTATTTCCTGCCTGCAAAATGGCATTATGCGGATTCAGAATAATGATCTGGATTTTTCGCTGCCGATTTTGTCTAACGATGAAATGGGACAACTATGTGCTGCCTTTGAAGAAATGCGGAGTGAACTTCTGAAATCGAATCGGCTGTTGTGGCAACAGGCCGAGGAACGCAAACGGCTCAATGCCGCATTTTCCCATGATCTGCGTAACCCGATTACGGTATTAAAAGGAAGTGTAAAACTTTTGCGGCAAGGTATTCAGGACGAACAGACCATAGACCGGCTGGAAAGTTACACTTTACGGATCGAGCAGTATGTAGAAGCTATGAGCAGTGTTCAAAAGTTGGAACAACTCTCTGTTAAGCCAAAAGAAATCAGACTATCCGTTTTGCAGAGTGAATTGCAGGAAACAGCACGACTGTTGGCGCTATCCAAAAAAGTTTCTGTTTTAGTCCCATCAGGCGGAACAGTTTGTATAGATCACGGGCTATTTCTTACCGTAGCGGAAAATCTGATTGGAAATGCGGCGCGATTTGCAGAAAAAGCAATCTCTATTCAAATAACGCTGCAAAATGATTCTATGACCTTGAATGTAGAAGATGATGGTGCTGGTTATCCGCTGTCTCTCGTGCAGAATGGGCCAACCCCCTTTGAAACGACAAGTAGTAATTCCTCACATTTTGGAATGGGGCTTTACAGCAGCAGAATTTTATGTGAAAAACATGGTGGCCGATTGATTTTGGAAAATCGGGCCGGGGGCGGTGCATCCGCAACGGCTATTTTTTATTTCGCGTAATCCTTGAGCGATTTTTGAGATTTATCATTTACACTCTCCTTATACCACAAATAAGGAGAGTGTTTTTTATGAATATTGAGGCAAAGAATTTATCAAAGATTTATGGTGACGGTGAAAACCGAGTGGTGGCTTTGGATCGTGCAAATCTCGAAATTGTATCCAGCGATTTTATTTCCATCATGGGGCCATCGGGAAGCGGAAAAAGTACCCTGTTGCATTTGCTTTCCGGCTTGGATAAGCCATCTTCCGGCTCGCTGACCTACGATGGTAAAGATATTTACAGTTACAGCGATAAGGAGTTGTCGGCATTCCGCCGGAAACGGATTGGATTTATTTTTCAGCAATTCAATCTGCTTCCGGTTCTGACGGCGAAAGAAAATATTATCATGCCTCTTTTGCTGGATAAGCAAAAACCGGATGAAGCATACCTGAAACAACTTACAGAACTGCTTGGCATTCAGGGCCGCTTGGAACATCTGCCCCATGAGTTATCCGGCGGCCAGCAGCAGCGTGTAGCCATTGCCCGCGCTTTGATTGCAAAGCCGGATGTAATTTTTGCGGATGAGCCTACGGGAAATCTGGACAGCAAAAGCGGCGGCGAAGTCATGGAACTGCTTCAAAATGTATGGAAAAAGATGGGGAAAGCTCTCGTTGTCATTACCCATGACAGCCGTATTGCACGAATGGCAGACCGGCAGCTTCAGATTGTAGATGGTGTGCTTACGGAGGTGACAGCGAAATGAAATCTTATCGTACATTAGCATTGAAAGAACTGCTGTCCCAAAAAGTCACTTCTATTCTTATTTTGATTGCCGTTGTGCTGTCTACTATGATGACAACCATTGTAGGACAATCCATTGGCGTACTTAGTGCAATGCGGGAACAGCAGGCCATCGCTGTCGGAGGAAACCGATATGCCACTTTTTTGCAGATGAATGCAGATCAGCTTCACGCACTGGAACAGGATGAGCGTCTTTCCTATGTAGGGAAATCTATTTATATGGGAAGTTTAGAACTCTCCCCATCTCTTACCCTTGGTTTGATGGAATATTTGGATGATACTGCCGCTATCTATCCATCCAGTACCAGTGTAGAAGAAGGTCGTCTGCCAGAAGCCCCGATGGAAATAGCTCTTTCGGAAGATATTCTGAAATATCTTGGCTTTGAGGGCGGTATTGGAGATAAGATTACACTTTCACTGCAAAAAAATCTTCGCCACAACATTGCGGACAGCTATTCCTATACAGCAGAATTTGTTCTTACAGGGATATTGAAAAATAACTACTTAGGATATACAAGCGGCACTGTTACGGGAGTTGTAGGGGAAGGAACTGCTGAACAACTTCTACCGGAATCTTATATTTATTACAATGTGGATATTCAGACTGCCGATAAAAAGAGTTTTCAAGCAGTTGTCGATGACATCAATAAGGAATTGAACATCCATGAGCTTGATACCAGCTACAATATTGTATATTTGAACGCTTTGGGAATTTCCTATACTGCAAATTCCGAGGGCGCTAATGATAAGGGATTCTCTTTTATGACAGTCGCAGGGATATTAGTGGGTACTTTGATTTTGCTGGCTGCTGGTCTTGTGATTTACAACATTCTGAAAATATCTGTATCAAAACGGATAAAGGGATATGGAACACTTCGGGCTATTGGAGGCGAAAAAGGACAGCTTTATCAGATCATTGTAATTGAAGTAATCCTATTGTGCCTGATTGGGATTCCTATTGGTATGCTTCTTGGCTTCTTGAGTGCCAGAGGAATTTTAGAGGCAGCTACCGGCTTGGTTTCCCCTGAATTGTTCTTGGTTCAGGATGCTTCTGAATTGAAAACTCTAATAGCAGAGAACAGTTCTTTGAATGGAACCTTACTGGTTTTAAGCGGAGCAATCACTTTGGCGTTTGCGTTGTTTGCAGCATTACCAGCAGCCAGATCAGCTGCAAGGGTATCTCCCATTATGGCGATGTCTGGAACAAATCTGAAAATTCGCCGCAGAAAGCGTAAAACAAAGAAAATCCATAATTTTGAAGCATACTATGCCCGCCTGAACTTAAAGAGAAATAAAGGCCGTACTGTAATTACAATTTTGTCCCTTGTTATGAGTATCACGGTTTTTATTGCCCTGCAAGGGTTTTCCTCTCTCCTGAACGCTGCAAGCGCACTGCAAGATAACCATTTAGGAGATTATCAGATCACAAATGAAAGTGTTGGATTTACCACAGATGATCTGAACACTTTGCGGAAAAATGAAGCTGTGCAAAGTGTAGCCGCCATACAATTTTCGCTTTACGAACAAAATGAAAATGGGCTGCTCGATGAAATCAGTCTTGAATTTCAACTGAAACCCGGTGAAACTTTTCAGGTTGTCGGATTGAACGATGAATATTGGGATTATTTTATGGGGGATCAATTACCAGAAGAACAGCTTGGACAACTGAAATCAGGGAACGCCTGTATAGTAAGGAATCCTATTCCCATGAGCTACGGCGAAGATGTTCTTGAATTTACAAATATAGAGGCCGGAGAAAACATCTGTGTTGCGGGGATGGAGCTGAATGTTTTGAAAACCTTGGATGGCTATGACGGTTATCTTGGTATTGGAAATGGCGGTTTCACAAATGGTGTTCAGGTGATCGTTGATGATGCTATCTATGAACGCCTGACGGGAAAAAATACCTATTCAGAGTTTTTGCCTACACTGAACGAGGGTGCTGACAGGGAAAACTTTGATACATTTATCGAGGCGTTTTGTAACAGAATACCGGGGACAACATTCTTGTCGTATGAAGAAACCGACCAGCAACTGAAAGAGAGCTTTGCACAGATTCAAATGCTGGCATGGGGGCTGATCCTTTTCGTTGGCCTGATCGGTATTCTTAATATCATCAATACCGTTTACACAAATATTCACACCAGAGTAACAGAAATCGGTATGCAGCGGGCCATTGGAATGAGCGCCGGTAGCCTTTATAAAACTTTCCTTTGGGAAGGTGCATATTACGGAATCATTGCCTCTGTGATCGGAAGCGTACTGGGATATGTTTGTACGATCTTCATTGAGGCGGCCACGAGCGACACCATCCAGCTTGTTGCAATCCCTGTCATGCCCATTCTTGAAGCAACCCTCTTGGCAGTAGGAGCTTGCTTGCTGGCAACAGCAATTCCGCTACGGAAAATTTCAAAAATGAATATTGTGGATTCGATTGAAACGGTTGAGTAGAACACTATTTTTTGAAATGTCCGAGCGTTGTAACAATTCAGCCTGTTTTTCTGTCGAAATCAAAGGCACCTCGGACATTTGTGTAACATTTGTAGTTTATGCTTGTGGTAAATCAATATTGGGGGTGAGGACACATGAAAAAGATACTGCTGATCGACGACAGCGACACCTATACATGGTGTCTGCGAAAATACTTACAGCACCGGGGCTACCCGGTAAAAACGGCTTCCACTCTGAAAGAAGCGCGGGCCGCCATCAAGAGGAAATGCCGCTGGTGGTCTGCTGTGATCTCGACCTGCCGGACGGTTCCGGCATGGACTTTCTGGACGAGGTGCGGGCCGCAGACAAGGAGCTGCCTTTTATTCTGGCGTCCTGCCATGACAGGGACGACTACGAACAAGAGGCTATACGCCGGGGCGCGACGCTGTGCATGGACAAAATGAAAGGGCTGCTGCTGCAAGATAAGCTGGTGGAATACGCTTACCGGCAGTTATCCGGCGAAAAGGCCCCGACTTTTCACAAGCTGCTCTTTGTCTATGCAGAAGATACCAGCGCCGAAGTGCTGCGGGCTGCTATGCTACAAAAGGGCTTTGACCTGATTCTGGTTTCCTCGATTTGGGAAGCCAAGCGCCGGATTTTTGAGGATAAGGAAATAGAACTGATCTTGTGCGATCTGGAACTGCCGGACGGCACAGCAATGGAGCTGTTTCATACGCTACGGCGGGTGGCGGGGATGTTCCAAATGAAGAATCCCCCTGTCCGGCTTCTGCCGTTCTTTATCCTCACCGAGAGCAACGACCTTGCCACGGAATATGAATACCGGCATGAGGGCGTGAACGACTATATCACCGCCCCGGTAAATATCCCGGAGCTGATCCGCCGGGTTCTGTTCTTTGTGGAATGAAACTTTTTTTATTCGGCGGCTTTGTCAAGCAAGGCCGCCATTTTTAATCCTTTTTATCTTCAATGCTTGTTCTGAATATCGTATAATGTATGGTAGCGGCTGTGGTTTCATAGAAAGTTGAGGAATTTTTGAGATTTACCATATATCATATAAAGAACGGAGGTGCATGATTTTGAATCCTAAATTACTGATCGTTGATGATGAACGCGGTATTGTTGATATGATACAGAGTTATTTTCAAACACAATATGATATTCTGACTGCTTATAGCGGACAAGAAGCGCTCAAAAAAGTAGCCTGCAAACCAGATTTAATTTTATTGGACATCAATATGCCGGGAATGGATGGTCTGACTGTATGCCAGCAGATACGGGAACACATTGCCTGTCCCATTCTTTTTTTGACTGCTCGTATTGAATCCAGCGATAAGATCATTGGATTTCAGGCTGGGGCGGATGATTATATCGTCAAGCCCTTTGATTTGGATGAATTGGGAGCGCGTATTGCCGCACATCTGCGCCGGGAGCAGCGACGCCAAAATAATTCGGCAGTACGCTTCTTTGGTGAATTGATACTGGATTATTCCGCCCGAACAGTTACAATCAATAATCAGAACATCCCGCTATCTAAGAGGGAGTTTGAGATTGTAGAACTTTTATCCCTCAATGCAGGACAGGTTTTTGACCGTGAGCGAATTTATGAGCTTGTGTGGGGCTTGGATGGGGACGGAAACAGCGATACAATTATGGAGCATATTCGGAAAATACGCGCTAAATTTGCAGCACATACATTGCATAATTACATTGAAACGGTTTGGGGGTGTGGTTATCGGTGGAACGCCTAAAAAATATGGGACTAAAGAAATCTTTCCTGCTATTATCCCTCTCCTGTTTGGCAGTGGCATTTCTCCTGCTTGGGGCAGTTATCTTCCTATGCCGAGGCATTGAAAACCATTATCCTTTAGGTGGTGTAGAAATCTTGTCGGATGGCTCTGTTGTACCTTTGCCATCTCCTACGGTGTCACAACAGCGTATTTTGGCTACCCTAAACATTGTGCAGACGGTTTCCTGTATTCTTTTTCCAGTAGGCGGATTGATTGTTTCAGTCTTTCTTTTTTATTATCTCAAATTGAAACAGCCTATTTCCTGCCTGCAAAATGGCATTATGCGGATTCAGAATAATGATCTGGATTTTTCGCTGCCGATTTTGTCTAACGATGAAATGGGACAACTATGTGCTGCCTTTGAAGAAATGCGGAGTGAACTTCTGAAATCGAATCGGCTGTTGTGGCAACAGGCCGAGGAACGCAAACGGCTCAATGCCGCATTTTCCCATGATCTGCGTAACCCGATTACGGTATTAAAAGGAAGTGTAAAACTTTTGCGGCAAGGTATTCAGGACGAACAGACCATAGACCGGCTGGAAAGTTACACTTTACGGATCGAGCAGTATGTAGAAGCTATGAGCAGTGTTCAAAAGTTGGAACAACTCTCTGTTAAGCCAAAAGAAATCAGACTATCCGTTTTGCAGAGTGAATTGCAGGAAACAGCACGACTGTTGGCGCTATCCAAAAAAGTTTCTGTTTTAGTCCCATCAGGCGGAACAGTTTGTATAGATCACGGGCTATTTCTTACCGTAGCGGAAAATCTGATTGGAAATGCGGCGCGATTTGCAGAAAAAGCAATCTCTATTCAAATAACGCTGCAAAATGATTCTATGACCTTGAATGTAGAAGATGATGGTGCTGGTTATCCGCTGTCTCTCGTGCAGAATGGGCCAACCCCCTTTGAAACGACAAGTAGTAATTCCTCACATTTTGGAATGGGGCTTTACAGCAGCAGAATTTTATGTGAAAAACATGGTGGCCGATTGATTTTGGAAAATCGGGCCGGGGGCGGTGCATCCGCAACGGCTATTTTTTATTTCGCGTAATCCTTGAGCGATTTTTGAGATTTATCATTTACACTCTCCTTATACCACAAATAAGGAGAGTGTTTTTTATGAATATTGAGGCAAAGAATTTATCAAAGATTTATGGTGACGGTGAAAACCGAGTGGTGGCTTTGGATCGTGCAAATCTCGAAATTGTATCCAGCGATTTTATTTCCATCATGGGGCCATCGGGAAGCGGAAAAAGTACCCTGTTGCATTTGCTTTCCGGCTTGGATAAGCCATCTTCCGGCTCGCTGACCTACGATGGTAAAGATATTTACAGTTACAGCGATAAGGAGTTGTCGGCATTCCGCCGGAAACGGATTGGATTTATTTTTCAGCAATTCAATCTGCTTCCGGTTCTGACGGCGAAAGAAAATATTATCATGCCTCTTTTGCTGGATAAGCAAAAACCGGATGAAGCATACCTGAAACAACTTACAGAACTGCTTGGCATTCAGGGCCGCTTGGAACATCTGCCCCATGAGTTATCCGGCGGCCAGCAGCAGCGTGTAGCCATTGCCCGCGCTTTGATTGCAAAGCCGGATGTAATTTTTGCGGATGAGCCTACGGGAAATCTGGACAGCAAAAGCGGCGGCGAAGTCATGGAACTGCTTCAAAATGTATGGAAAAAGATGGGGAAAGCTCTCGTTGTCATTACCCATGACAGCCGTATTGCACGAATGGCAGACCGGCAGCTTCAGATTGTAGATGGTGTGCTTACGGAGGTGACAGCGAAATGAAATCTTATCGTACATTAGCATTGAAAGAACTGCTGTCCCAAAAAGTCACTTCTATTCTTATTTTGATTGCCGTTGTGCTGTCTACTATGATGACAACCATTGTAGGACAATCCATTGGCGTACTTAGTGCAATGCGGGAACAGCAGGCCATCGCTGTCGGAGGAAACCGATATGCCACTTTTTTGCAGATGAATGCAGATCAGCTTCACGCACTGGAACAGGATGAGCGTCTTTCCTATGTAGGGAAATCTATTTATATGGGAAGTTTAGAACTCTCCCCATCTCTTACCCTTGGTTTGATGGAATATTTGGATGATACTGCCGCTATCTATCCATCCAGTACCAGTGTAGAAGAAGGTCGTCTGCCAGAAGCCCCGATGGAAATAGCTCTTTCGGAAGATATTCTGAAATATCTTGGCTTTGAGGGCGGTATTGGAGATAAGATTACACTTTCACTGCAAAAAAATCTTCGCCACAACATTGCGGACAGCTATTCCTATACAGCAGAATTTGTTCTTACAGGGATATTGAAAAATAACTACTTAGGATATACAAGCGGCACTGTTACGGGAGTTGTAGGGGAAGGAACTGCTGAACAACTTCTACCGGAATCTTATATTTATTACAATGTGGATATTCAGACTGCCGATAAAAAGAGTTTTCAAGCAGTTGTCGATGACATCAATAAGGAATTGAACATCCATGAGCTTGATACCAGCTACAATATTGTATATTTGAACGCTTTGGGAATTTCCTATACTGCAAATTCCGAGGGCGCTAATGATAAGGGATTCTCTTTTATGACAGTCGCAGGGATATTAGTGGGTACTTTGATTTTGCTGGCTGCTGGTCTTGTGATTTACAACATTCTGAAAATATCTGTATCAAAACGGATAAAGGGATATGGAACACTTCGGGCTATTGGAGGCGAAAAAGGACAGCTTTATCAGATCATTGTAATTGAAGTAATCCTATTGTGCCTGATTGGGATTCCTATTGGTATGCTTCTTGGCTTCTTGAGTGCCAGAGGAATTTTAGAGGCAGCTACCGGCTTGGTTTCCCCTGAATTGTTCTTGGTTCAGGATGCTTCTGAATTGAAAACTCTAATAGCAGAGAACAGTTCTTTGAATGGAACCTTACTGGTTTTAAGCGGAGCAATCACTTTGGCGTTTGCGTTGTTTGCAGCATTACCAGCAGCCAGATCAGCTGCAAGGGTATCTCCCATTATGGCGATGTCTGGAACAAATCTGAAAATTCGCCGCAGAAAGCGTAAAACAAAGAAAATCCATAATTTTGAAGCATACTATGCCCGCCTGAACTTAAAGAGAAATAAAGGCCGTACTGTAATTACAATTTTGTCCCTTGTTATGAGTATCACGGTTTTTATTGCCCTGCAAGGGTTTTCCTCTCTCCTGAACGCTGCAAGCGCACTGCAAGATAACCATTTAGGAGATTATCAGATCACAAATGAAAGTGTTGGATTTACCACAGATGATCTGAACACTTTGCGGAAAAATGAAGCTGTGCAAAGTGTAGCCGCCATACAATTTTCGCTTTACGAACAAAATGAAAATGGGCTGCTCGATGAAATCAGTCTTGAATTTCAACTGAAACCCGGTGAAACTTTTCAGGTTGTCGGATTGAACGATGAATATTGGGATTATTTTATGGGGGATCAATTACCAGAAGAACAGCTTGGACAACTGAAATCAGGGAACGCCTGTATAGTAAGGAATCCTATTCCCATGAGCTACGGCGAAGATGTTCTTGAATTTACAAATATAGAGGCCGGAGAAAACATCTGTGTTGCGGGGATGGAGCTGAATGTTTTGAAAACCTTGGATGGCTATGACGGTTATCTTGGTATTGGAAATGGCGGTTTCACAAATGGTGTTCAGGTGATCGTTGATGATGCTATCTATGAACGCCTGACGGGAAAAAATACCTATTCAGAGTTTTTGCCTACACTGAACGAGGGTGCTGACAGGGAAAACTTTGATACATTTATCGAGGCGTTTTGTAACAGAATACCGGGGACAACATTCTTGTCGTATGAAGAAACCGACCAGCAACTGAAAGAGAGCTTTGCACAGATTCAAATGCTGGCATGGGGGCTGATCCTTTTCGTTGGCCTGATCGGTATTCTTAATATCATCAATACCGTTTACACAAATATTCACACCAGAGTAACAGAAATCGGTATGCAGCGGGCCATTGGAATGAGCGCCGGTAGCCTTTATAAAACTTTCCTTTGGGAAGGTGCATATTACGGAATCATTGCCTCTGTGATCGGAAGCGTACTGGGATATGTTTGTACGATCTTCATTGAGGCGGCCACGAGCGACACCATCCAGCTTGTTGCAATCCCTGTCATGCCCATTCTTGAAGCAACCCTCTTGGCAGTAGGAGCTTGCTTGCTGGCAACAGCAATTCCGCTACGGAAAATTTCAAAAATGAATATTGTGGATTCGATTGAAACGGTTGAGTAGAACACTATTTTTTGAAATGTCCGAGCGTTGTAACAATTCAGCCTGTTTTTCTGTCGAAATCAAAGGCACCTCGGACATTTGTGTAACATTTGTAGTTTATGCTTGTGGTAAATCAATAAGAAACATCTGCCTCCACAGCGGGGAAAAGAAAAAAACCGCTGACGGGCAGAGGATTTCGTGCGCTTTCCTGTATCACTGACTGATACGGCGGTTTTGAGTAGATCAAGGCCGCCGTTTCTTTTTGCTTCGACGACCCCTACACCGTGTTCTGGCATGGCGGCTTTAGGAGGGAGCCGCTATGCAACGAAAACCGCTTCGACAAATTCTGACAGGGGTTAGCCTGTCAAAAAAAGCCGTCCCCCGGCAGCGGGGACAAGCGGCTGTGCGTATGTACTATACCATGTAGGAAAAGAACATATCGCTTTTTGTTTCGCCCTGTGGGTCTTTGACCTGCCGGGCGAATTTTGTTGTTTCCTGCGGTCTGCTATCTGGCGCAAAAAGAAATTTCAAAAAAGTGAAAAAAGGAGGCGTTTAGCGGGCAGCCAGAGAGATTCCATTCGCTCTATTGGCGGAAAGGGAGAGAACCACCACATCCCCCACAGAAAGGGGGTGAGAAGATGGAAGCGATCCCCCGCAAATACGGTGAATGGGGCCAGTTTGACCGCTACTGCAAGCTGGTTCTGTACCATGAGGCGATAGATTATCTGCGGGAAATGAAGTGCCGCCGCGACCGTGAAGTGTCGCTGGACGCTCTTTCCCCGGCTGATTGGGACAAGCTCTCGACCGTAGATCGGTATTCCTGCGACAGCTTTATATTCAGTTCGCATGGCTATGACCTACATATCGACAACGAGCTTGTGGCCGAAGCGTTTGCCAGCCTGCCAAAAGACGAGCAGAGTATTTTGATTCTCCGCTTTGTTCTGGATTTGACTGACGAAGAAATCGGCCGCCTGATGGGAATGTCCCGCAGCGCAGTACAGCGCCACAGGACAAGCACCCTGAAAGACCTGCGTATAAAATTGATGGCGTTCATGCCGGAGGGAGGTTAAACGCGGATGAAGCAATCCAGTTACAAGGGCAAAAGCCCTCTGCCTGATTTTGTGATCGACGCGGCCTGCGCCGGTAACGCCGAAGCCGTGGAGCGTGTCTTGCAGCATTATGACGGCTATATCAATAAGCTGTGTACCCGGACGCTCTATGACGGCAGCGGCCAGCCTCATATCTGCATTGACGAGTATATGAAGCGCCGATTGCAAATCAAGCTGATCCATTCCATCGTTAGTCCCATTGGCGACTGACGGTTAAGGCCCCGGCCATAGACAGGCGGCTTTCCCTTTCCCCGCCTGCCTGTTTCCCGGCGGCCCCTTTGCTCCTTGACAAATACGCCCGCAGGACAATGGCGGCGCGTCATAGGGCAGACGGATACATTCTGTCTGTGCCGAGCCGGGCGGCAGGTGCGCCAAGAGGCTTTCCCTCATTGGGGTAAGCGGAGCGATTTTACCGGGCCGTAAAGCAGGTGTGGCAGCCTGCGGGCGACGACGCGCAGGCAGGACAATGATACGCCCTTGCCGTCGTAGTCCGAGCGTTTGAAGCGTCGCAGGCAACGAGCAGGGCCGCGTGAGAACCACGCGGGGGTGAGATTCCCGTGGAGCTGTGCCAGCAGCCGTCCGTTATTTTCTGCCCACTTTCGCAAAAAACAACCTTTGTTTTGAAAAGAAAGGGGGCCATGTTATGAGTAATAACGATGTGCCTATTTGGGAAAAATACACGCTCACCATTGAGGAAGCGTCCAAATATTTTCGGATCGGGGAAAACAAACTGCGTCGGCTTGCCGAGGAAAACCCCACCGCTGGCTGGGTGATCCTGAACGGCAACCGCATCCAGATCAAGCGGAAGCAGTTTGAAAAAATCATTGATTCCCTTGACACAATATAGTGAAAAAGGGCCTTGCGCGTGTTATAATAGGTTATAAGCGTGTCAAGGCTCTTTCCGTCATGGAAAGGAGCATGACGAAATGCCAAGAAAAGAACGAGATGAAAAAAGACGGGACAACAAAGGCCGCCTTTTGAAGTCTGGAGAGAGCCAGCGATCAGATGGAAGATACGCTTACAAATACATTGACACCTTTGGAGAAACCCAGTTTGTTTACTCATGGAAGTTAGTACCTACCGACAAAGTACCTGCCGGGAAACGGCCCTGTCTTTCCCTGCGCGAGAAGATCAAGCAGATACAGAAAGACCTTGACGACGGGATAGACACCATCGGCAAGAAAATGACCGTGTGCCAGCTTTATGAAAAGTACACCCGGCAGCGCGGGAATGTGCGGAAAGGAACCCAAAAGAGCCGCCAGCAGTTGATGAAACTTCTGTCCGAAGATAAGCTGGGCGCGGCCAGCATTGACAGCGTGAAGCTGTCCGACGCGAAAGAATGGGCCTTGCGTATGCAGGAAAAGGGCGTTGCCTACAACACCATCTGCAACAGCAAGCGTTCCTTAAAAGCCATCTTTTATATGGCCGTACAGGATGACTGCCTCCGCAAGAATCCCTTTGACTTCCAGATCAATGAGGTTATCAACGACGATACCGTACCAAAGGTGCCGCTTACCCCTACACAGGAAAACGAGCTTTTGGATTTCATGCAGAACGATTCCGTCTATGCCAAGTATTATGACGAGGTGGTGATCCTGCTGGAAACCGGGCTTCGTATTTCCGAACTCTGCGGCCTGACGCCCGCCGACCTGAATTTTGAGAAGCGCTTTGTGAATGTAGACCACCAGCTTTTGAGAAGCACCGAGGACGGCTACTATATCGAAGCGCCAAAAACAGAAAGCGGATTCCGTCAAGTGCCTATGAGCGCAGCCGCCTATGAAGCGTTTGAACGCGTGTTGAAGAAGCGCAGGGACGGCAGGTGCATTGAGGTTGACGGTTATAAGGACTTCCTGTTCCTGAACCGGGACGGCCTGCCCAAAACCGCCGTCAACTATGACGCCATGTTCAAGTGCCTTGCCAAGAAGTACAACAAGTGCCACAAGGAGCCGCTGCCCGATGTGATGACGCCGCACACCATGCGGCATACATTCTGTACCAGAATGGCAAACGCGGGCATGAACCCCAAGGCATTGCAGTACATCATGGGACACGCCAACATTGTAATGACGCTGAACTATTACGCCCACGCTACTTTCCATTCCGCACAGGAGGAAATGGAACGGCTGCAAGCCAAGGCAAAAACCACCACAGAGGCCAAGCCGGAGCCTGCGGCGGAAAGCGCCGAGGAAACCAAGGCGGCATAAGTAGTACGCAGAATTTACTACTGCTTTTACTACTTTTGAGAGCGAAAACATGAGGGGTAATAAAAAGATTTGTGAGGTTCTTCCTATATGAAAAGTGCCGGAAAAGCCCGAAGTAACGGGCTATACCGGCATATAAGAACATCTAAAGAGATAATTAGAAATCTATTAAATGATTAGCATAAGTTGCAAGAAGAATTGGACAAGAATGAGGAATATAAGGACTTATTATTAGAAAGAAAGGAAATATTGCGTTCTAATGGCTTCATCAATAAATTACAGCCAAGATTTGAGGCTATATGTGAAAGACTACAGGAAATAGATAATGAAACTCAAAAGAAACTATGGGGAGAGGTGGTATTGAAGGATTCTGAAGATGAGGATATAGATTTTAGTTTTAGGGACACCAGTGAAAATGTATTTCAAGAAGCACTAAAAACATATTGTGATAATAATAAAAGTAGAAGAGAATATGAAAAAAGAATGGGAATGATAACGGATGAAGAAAGATTAAGAGTAAAAGAGTTTATTGAACAGCTAGAGGCACAACGTAAAAAGCCTCAATGAGAATACCCCTTTTTTAATATTAAAATTGGGGGAATCGAATCAATGTAAAATATGTGTTTTAATTGCAGTGGTAGGAAATATTACCACTGCTTTTTATTTTGCATGAGAGGAGGTGAACAGAATGACATGGACTGATTTTAAAGAATATAGTTCGGACGTACAATTACAGATTGGTCAGAGAATTCAAAAGTTGAGAATAGATAAAAAGATTGCCGCTGTTGATTTAGCAGCTGTGCTAGATATCCAGAGTAATCAGATGTCTAGGATTGAGAATGGACGTGCAAATTGTACTGTGCCTCAGTTATATGTGATTAGTCAGATTCTAGGTTGTTCTGTTGATTACCTCCTGTTTGGGAAGCAGTGCTTGACTATTTCACAGGAGCAGGCGGATTCCATTAAGGTCTTAATAGAAACATTTACAAAATAGTCTTTTAAAGACTACAAACAATGAAAAGATAGGCTTTATAGGCAAATCATAAAAAGTGAAAGTATTCTATCATAATCATGTGCTAAGGAACAGCACACCACGAGAGTGGAGGCGCCAAAACTCTCCAATACGAAATCGTAAAGGAGATAACAAAATGAATAAAAGAGATTTTAACGTAGTAGGAAACGAAGGTACAGATAATCAGGAGCTTGCAAAGGGTATTGCATTTGTAAAGTCACGCAGAGCAGAACTTAATGTAGTCCAGATGGTCGAGAATATGCGTGATCAGGCAATGCCTAATGGAGTAATAATCAATGATGCGTATTGTGATCGTTCAATGACAAGGGACTATGACAGAGAAGGTCTGAATGCTTTCTTTGCAACACTTAAAGAGGAAGACTTTGAGGTTGTAGTAGTCAGAAGCCTGAATGAGATCACAGATGACATTTATGATCTGGAAGAATTTGTTAAGACCATCACAGATATGGGCATATGGCTCTATTCTCTTGAAGTCGGTCCGGTGCCAATTATTGTATCTCATGCAGAGGATTTTGGATGCTAACGGAGTCCTTTGGTAGAGCGACAACAGAAAATCATTCCGGTCGGGACAAACAAGTCCCGGCTGTGAAGGATTGCAGATTTACACAGACTGCATTCGGAACAGTTGTACATGATTCAAGTGGGAAGTGGCTTGGTCAGTACGAGACAGAAGATGCAGCTGTAGAGATGATTAGGGAAATGGCACAGGACATTGGAGGGTACGACGATGAAATATGAAGGATATAAAATTGGTCCGGTGATTCGTGATATCCGTAAGGACAAAGGACTTCTCATTGAAGAGGTTGCTGCTAAAACTGGAATAAGTGTTTCGACACTTGGACAGGTGGAGCAAGGAGGAAGAAACTTGAGCATGAAAAATTTGTATATGCTTATGGAAGTTTATGAAACAGACGCAAATAGCTTACTTGCAATAGACTGTACACCGGATTCATTAGATTCGAGGCTAAAGCGGTTACCTGCAGATAAGCAGGATTATTTGAAAAAGACATTTGATTTTATGATAGAGCAGGCTTTGAAGTCAGCATAGGAGGCAGAGAATGAGAAGAAAGATTAAAAAGATGGATTGCATAGAATATCTTTCAGTGCAGGCTCCATTGGAAAAAGTAAATATGCTTGAAGACAAGCAGAGCAAATATATACATGAATTTGTAAAGAGAAAAGAATATTCAATCGTGGGAAAGATAAGACGCAATGGCTTTTCGCAGAGAGATGTTGATCGCCAGTGGAATCAGATTGTGAATATGATCCGCAAAAAGCAAATCAGTGGAGTAGTTGTTGCGAATATGGCAGCTATATCCAGCAGTGTTGCGGATGCTTATTTTAAGGTAGGACTGGTTATTGAAGCAGGCGGCATTGTGGTGACTGTAGATGAGGGCAGATTGGATATGCACATCAAGAAGGGAGCATAGATATGAGCAGACGAACAGAAAAAAGAAGATATGGTAAGTATAACAAATTTGATGTCGTGTATGCAGATTTTGGAAAAAATCCACATGGCATCCAGGGAGGAATCAGACCAGGAATAATTATTTCATGTGATGCCAGTAATCATGATGGTGCACCACAGGTGTCAGTAGTCCCTTTGAGCAGTAAGTTAAAGGATATTCCGGTACATGTGATTTTAAATCCGAAGGATGTGAGTGGATTTGGATTAAGTAAGATATCTGATTTTATGCCTGAAGATGCACAGACAATTTCAAAAGGCTGCATTAGAGCAAAAAGTGGAACTGTCATTGAGGATTCCGGCGTGAGAGAAGAAATAGACAGAGCTTTGATACGACAGTTTGATCTGTTACCTGTAGCTCGCAAAATGGTAATGGAGGAGTTAGCAAATGGACAGCAGAACTAAAAAGACTAATAATAAAAGATTTGTCAGATATTCAGAAGGAGCAGAGATGTATTCAATGAGTGTGTCAAAGTTTATGCAGTTAGCGAAGGATGCAAAGGCATGTTATAAAGTGAATCAGCTGGTGTTGGTTAATCTGGATATTATTGATGAATATCTGGAGACTTTCCATATTGTAGATGACGAGTTTTATAAGTAATTATGAGAAATGACGCATTGATATAGAAGAAATACAAACAAGTATGGAGAAAAATGAGCCAAGAGAGAAAAAATGTATTGACTTTCGGTCAGACCAAAAGTATAATATGACTAAGATATGAAGGAGGCATACAGATGGTTAGAACTGGAAGACCAAAAGCAGATAAACCTTTTGATCATAAGGTAACTGTTAAATTCAAAGAAGAGGAATACCAGATAATGGTTGAGTATGCTGAGACTCATAATCTATCCATTTCGCAATTGATTAGAATGGGTGTTGAATTACAAATGAAGCAGCAGGCTAATCAGTAGAACAGGCTCTTTTCTCCGGAAAGGAGAGAATAATGGCTTGTAGAAAAGATGGTAAAGGCAGAGTATTAAGAAAGGGTGAGGGTTACAGAAAAGGCGACGGAAGATACTCATATGTATATATTGATCCATTAGGCAAGAAAAGAACCATTTATGCAAAGTCTTTGGTAAAGCTTCGAGAAAGAGAAGAACAGTTACAAAAAGACCAGTTGGATGGACTTGATATCTATGTCGCAGGAAAAGCTGATGTAAACTTTTTGTTTGACAGGTACATATCAACTAAAACAGAATTGCGTAGCACTACTTACAGTAATTATTTGTATACATGGAATCATTTTATTCGTGATACATTTGGCAAGAAGAAAGTAAGAGATGTGAAATACTCAGACGTGTTATTCTTTTATACAGACTTGATTAATAATCAGGGATTACAGATTAATACGCTTGAGACAATTAACACAGTATTAAGACCTACATTTCAGCTTGCTGTCAGAGATGATATCATAAGGAAGAATCCGGTAGACGGAGCATACTGTGAAGTAAAGAAGCGTAATGGTGGTGCCAGAAAAACAAGGCGAGCGTTGACTGTGGATCAGCAGAGAAAATTCATGGAGTATGTAGCAAAGAATCCGTTCTTTTATCACTGGTATCCATTCTTTGTATTTTTGTTAGGAACTGGATGCAGAATAGGAGAAGCAATTGGGATACGCTGGGATGATATTGATTTGGAGAATCGAATCATTGATATCAATCATAGCTTAACCTATTACCAGAGAGCGGATGATTCATATAAATGTGAGTTTAGAGTATCTTTGCCAAAGACGGAAGCTGGTAATCGTAGAATACCTATGATGCAGCAGGTATATGATGTGCTTCAGGAAGAATATGAGAGACAGAAGCAAGAAGGCTTTTGCATAGAGAATGTAGATGGTATGACCAATTTTGCTTTTACAAATCGTTTTGGAATGCCACACAATCCTGCCGCAGTCAATCGTGCAATTAAGAGAATTGTAGATACTCATAATTCTGAGGAAGAGGTGGCTGCTAAAAAAGAGAAGAGAGAACCTATTATGATTCCAAGATTCTCCTGCCATATCTTCAGACATACGTTTGCATCAAGATTTTGCGAGAATGAAACCAACATCAAAGTAATTCAAGAGGTAATGGGACATGCTGATGTATCGACTACCATGAACATATATGCAGAAGCAAACCCAGATGTTACCAAATCAGTAATTGAGAAATTATCAAAAAATATGGATATTTTTTAGAAAAGAGTCCTGCGATTGAACTCTTTGAAGATTGAAAAATATACCTATTCATACTGTGGCAAATATGTTATACTTGCTAAGTATTGTTGTGTTTGACACAGCAGTACATGCATAAAATAAAAAGACGTATTTTAAGGCGAATGACATCTTTTGGACGCACAAAAGTCAAAAAAACGTCCAAGAGTATCCAAGTATATAGAATCCGGGAAAGCCCATTTTCCAAGGGTTTACAAGGATATACAAGAGTTAGCTTAGCAATCAAAAAAATTCCCGACAATGAAGACCCTCGGTGGTGTAAAATCCGAAAATGGTGTAAAGGATAAAGAAGTTTCTACACCAAATTCAGAGCCTGAAAAGATTGATTTCTCTAAGGTAAAGATTGAGCCTTTGTTTGAAGAAGATGTTGATTTTGATACATTCTCAAAGTCTGATTTCAGAGCAGTTAAGGTTAAAGAATGCGTTGCTGTACCGAAGTCAAAGAAACTCCTTCAGTTCACTCTTGATGACGGAACAGGCACAGATAGAACCATTTTAAGCGGTATTCACGCATATTACGAGCCGGAAGAACTTGTTGGTAAGACACTTATCGCAATCACAAATCTTCCTCCAAGAGCAATGATGGGCATTGACTCTTGTGGTATGCTTCTCAGTGCAGTACACGAAGAAGAAGGCGAAGAAAAGCTTCATCTCCTTATGGTAGATGACCATATTCCGGCAGGTGCAAAGCTCTATTAAGAAGTACCGTTTTACCTTACAAAACGGGATGTACTTCATTTGCGAAAAAGCTCTGAAAATACACAAATACACCAAATTTACACCAAATGGTGCTTGAAACGGTGCAGAGCCTTAAAAATCGCATATTTTAAAGATATATGGGCAGTTCCATTGCGGAATTGCCCATTTTCAGAAAGAAAAAGATAAATCGGAATTTGTGGAGAGATTTCCTGAACTTTCCTTATTTTTCAAGGCTTACAGCCTCTTAGATAGTGAAATGATATGTATTTTCCCTTATTTTTGCCCTTATGCGGAATCCGCAAG
>OGEQ01000625.1_pt1 | contig 35818 bp, 29 predicted proteins | sample 1570731 | NCBI WGS metagenome assembly OGEQ01 (sample SAMEA2582132, study PRJEB24529) | metagenome | biome: Human gut stool | place: China | collected 2011
GTGTTCTTACGGCCCGCGCAGCATGTGCGCAGACCTACTGAATAGTTACAAAGTTTTTTCTTTTCCATGTTCCGTATAAACGATCTTCCATTCCTTGGTCCTAAGATCCGCATCCAGCTGTGCCCATTCCTGCTCTTTGCTCCAGCAAACAGAAAGTGTATAAGGATCACTGTCTAAAATCTGGAGTTCTCCGTCAAAAGCCGGATGGGTATTTCGCAGCTCCATCATGCGAAGCAATTTCTGTACCACCGGCTGCCTGAATGCCTCTTCAGCCTGCTCTTTTGTGTAATATCTCCGGTTAATATCACGACCGCCACCAGTCTTTTTTAACAGCTCCAGATCATTCACGCCTGCCAGCATGCCCATATAATAGACCATCGGAATGCCAGGTGTAAAAAACTGGATCGCCCTGGCTAACAGATACACATTTTCATCCTCATCCAGAGCAGAGAAATAAGAACAGTTCACCTGATATGCATCAAAATAAGTATGAGAGGATTTGGTGCTGATGCCCTTTGTGACAGGGCTGATCTCATACAGCCTCTCCAGTGTCCGGTCAATTTCATCATCCGGAAGAAGATGATAAGTATCCATCACCCCGATCCCATCATGGGTATCCAATGTTGTAAACTGGTGCTTCGGACAGATCTTCATCCAGTTTTTCAGATAAATGGCATCGCCAAAATACAATGCCTGCAATACCAGAAGCGGCAGTGCAAAATCATACACATCATATCCTCTGGCATCCAGCTTTAACTGGGTAAAATATGTCTCATGGATCTCCGGAAGCGCTTTGATCCCATACGGTGCCATCATATCCTGGGTTTCCTTTAACAGGTCCCAGACCTCCGGTTCCAGGAAAAAGCAGTTGGTTCCCGGCTTCTTAGTCGCATAGCCGAATGCATCCAGTCGGATCAAAGCCGCGCCATGTTTTGCCAGGAATTCCAGATTTTTACGGATAAATTCTTTTACCTTTGGCTGGCTGCAGTCCAGATCGATCTGCTCTGAACTGAAGGTACTCCAGATCAGTTCACTGCTCCCATCTGCAAACTCTGCCTTCACAGACGGACCACCGTCCTTTCTCTTATAGATCTTTTCCAGCTGTTCCTGTGTCGGATATCCGTTTTCCCAGAAATCTTGAAAACGGATAAAGAAATCCCGGTATTCTGACTCATCTTTTTTCTCCAGATAATCCAGATATTCCGGACTGTGGGCAGATACGTGATTGATCATATAGTCGTACATCAGATAATACTTCGATGCCAAACGCTCAATATCCTCCCAGTCACCAAAGGCCGGATCTACCTCCCGGTAAGTCATTGGCGCAAATCCCCGGTCTGCAGAAGACGGAAAAAACGGTAAGATATGCAGTCCTCCAATGGCTCCCTTTACTTGTGTTGTTAAAATCTCTTCCAGTTCCTTTAAATTCTTTCCCATGCTGTCTGCATAAGTGATCAGCATGATCTGATTACTCACTTTCTTAAAATTCATGTTGTTTTCCTTTCTATAAAAGACACAGAAACCACCTGGCTTTCCGGCACCTGTTTCCCTTCAATCAGCTCCTCAACCGTATCCATCGCTGTCTTTGCCAGCCCTTTAATATCCTGATGGACCGTTGTCAGCGGCGGATATAAAAGACGGCTGAGACAAATATCATCATATCCAACAATTTTGATATCCTCCGGAATCCGGTATCCCAAGGTTCCCGCCATCTGGATACACTGGGCTGCAATGATATCTGAGCTTGCAAAAATTCCGTCCATATCCGGATTTTCCATAAAAATCCGATTGATCAACGGCATATATTCCATATCCCACAGCATCTGCTCACTGGCGGAATATACCTTACAGGCCACGCCCTGCCGTTCACATTCTTTTATAAACGCAGTCATTCTTACATCCGCCGACAGATGCAGATCCTGCTGTCCACTGATGTGGACCATACGTTTACAGCCTTTTCCGATCAGATGGCGGGCTGCCATGTAACCACCTTGAACATCATCCGAATGGATCACCGGAAGACCAGAAAACTCGTTATTCAGCGTCACTGCCGGAACCCGGAGCTCCTCCAAAAATTCTCTGCTCAGGAAATGTGACGCATAAAAGATCCCATCCACCATATTTCTTCTTAAAATATCCATGCAGCGTTTTTCTTTTTCTTCATTATAATCAGAAGCAACTACCATCAATTTATAACCACGGCGATAGGTTTCATCCTCACACGCATGAACCAGTTCGCCAAAAAAAGGATGCTTAATCGTCGGTACGATCAGGCCCATGATATTCAGACTGTTTTTCCCAAGTGCGCGGGCTACATCATTTGGAAAATATCCCAATTCCTCCATCGCGTCATGAACCGCTTTCTTCGTCGCTTCACTTAAAGGTCCTCTGTCGTTCATAACTCTGGACACGGTTGTGATCGATACTCCTGCCTTACTGGCAACATCTTTAATCGTAGCCATAAATTCTGTCCTTTCTGTAGGCTGCTGCTTTTATGATTTTACTGCACCTGCCACAACTCCGCCGATGATGTATTTCTGAAGGAAGATGTATACCACAATAATTGGTGCCACGATCATAACCAGTGCAGCCATGATTTTCCCAAGGTCATTGGAGAATGTTCCGTAGAAGGTACGGATCGCCAACGGCAATGTGTACAATGCTTTCTTTCCTAATACCAGGTTTGGTAACAGATAGTCATTCCACAGACCTAACGTATTTAAAATTGTGATGGTTGATAAAATTGGCTTCATCAGTGGAAGTACAATTTTAAAGAAAATCTGTAATCTGGTACAACCATCGATTTTTGCTGCCTCCTCCAATGCCATAGGAACATTTGTTTTAATAAATCCATGACACATAAATATGGCCATACCCGTTCCGAATCCCAGGTTCATAAAGATCAATGTCGCCCTGGAATTTAAGATTCCGAAAATATTACCGTAAATAGAAACCAGCGGGATCATGATAACCTGGAAGGGAACTACCATGTAAGCCACGATCAGTGCAAAGAAGATCCGGCATGCCAGCCAGTTGGTTCTCACAAATAAATATGCAGTCATGGATGAGCATAACAGGATCAGGAATACACTGACACCTGTTATCAAAATGGAATTAAAGAATGCAGTTCCAAAATCCATTTCCGTAAATGCCTTCACATAGTTAACAAGCTGGACTCCTTTGTCATCAATCAGCATCAAAGGATTTTTAACAATATTAACCTTTCTCTTCAAGGAATTGATAATGACCAAAATAAATGGCATCATATAAAACAAAAACATAAAGACAACAAAAATGGTCTTAACTACATCCATAACCAGTTTTTTTGTGCCGCCTACCTGAACTGATTTCACCTTTTTTGCCATTATGCTTCAACCTCCTTTGACTTTCCTACTGAAATCTGGATAAAAGCGATAATACCCATTACCAGGAATAATACCAACGCTTCTGCCTGTCCGATTCCGTACAGATGATTCTCAAATGCCTGCGTATAAATGTGCATGGCTGCCATCTTGGTGCTGTCATAAGGACCGCCTGCCGTCAACGCCAGGTTCAGGTCGTAAACCTTAAAGCATCTGGTCAGAGACAGGAAAATACAGGTAACAAATGCTGGTACCATCATCGGCATCGTGATATATCTGGTGATCTGGCTGGAGGTTCCTCCATCGATCTTTGCTGCCTCGATCAGATCCTGAGGTACGCTTACAAAACCAGAAATATAGATTAACAGCATATATCCGGAATACTGCCAGGTTGTTACGATCACCATGGCAGCAAAGGCTCCCTGTGGGGAAGAAAGCCAGGATTTTGCAAAAATCGGAAGATTTAAAATGCTGTTCAAATCCACCAGCACTCTGGAAAAAATAAACTGCCAGATGTATCCCAGAACGATTCCACCGATCAGGTTTGGTGTAAAGAAGCCTGCACGAAGGAAATTCTGTCCCTTGATCCCGCTGGTCAAAAGATATGCCAGACAGAATGCGATCGCATTAATAAAAATAACGGATAAAAATACATATTTTACTGTGATCCAGAGGGAAGTCCAGAAAGCAGTGTCTTTAAACACAGAGATATAATTCGCAATGCCGACAAATGGTTTTGCATCACTGAATCCATCCCAGCTTGTAAAGGTCAGATAGATTCCATAAACCATCGGAAGCATAACCACCAGAACAAACGAAATCACTGCAGGTCCTGCAAATAGCAGAAAGGTACCTAATTTACTGCTGAATTTTTCTTTACTTTTCATACTTTTTCTTCCTTTACCATTTCTATTCCGTCATCGGCAGCTCCGATGATAGAAAAAGCGTGGTTTCGGGAGACATCTCTCCGAAACCACGCGTGTCTCCAGTCAATCATGGGTTTTAGTGGGTTTTCCAGAACTCATCCATCTGTTTTGCTACTTCTGTTCTGTCGATCTCACCTGCCAGATATTTCTGCATATACGCTGCAAGGCTGCTTCTGTGATCAGAAGGAATCGGAACATACTCATTGGTTCTTCCCTGATCAACATAGGATTTTACACCCTTATTAAAATCATTTGTCAGATCCAGAGTAATATTGGTAAACGCCGGAACAATCTCACATTTCTCAACCAATACCTTCTGCCCAGCCTCATCATATACCAGCCAGTTTAAGAACTCTTTTGCTGCTTCCTGCTGTTCTGGAGTTGCTTTTACATTATCAATTGCAAAGAACTTGGTTGCATTTGCATTAATCTTTCCTACAGATGGAAAATCACCATTAACAGGATAAGCCATAATGCCATATTCCATGGAACCATCAACATATTCTTTTGTGTCTGGCCATGCAAAGCTTCCATTTAACCAGAATGCTGCCTCACCTTCTGCTAAATAACTTGCATTCAAGTCATAATCTGCTGCCAGTGGATCTGCTTTATTGATATTATCATCAATCAAGACATCCAGTGTGTCAAATACTGCATTAAATACTGCATTATCCTCAAACGTCGCATTACCTGCTTTTACATCCTCGAATAACTTCTGTGCATCTTCTTTCTTGCCGGTCTGCATCTTATATGTATACTGAATGAAATGCTGTCCAATGGACCAGTCCTCGGAGTTTAAAATCACCGGTGTCTCCATACCACCTGCTTTTAATTCATCTAAAAGTGTTTTAAACTCATCTAAGGTCTGATAATCATCTGGATTAAACTCTTTACCAATAATATTCTCAATGGCAGTTTTGTTATAAAGAAGGCCAAATGCTTCAACACAGAATGGGAAACCATACAGTTTTCCATCAAGCTTTGCTCCTAACGCATCACCACCGTCTGCAACCCACTTCTCATCGCTTAAATCCAGAAGTTTTTCTGCCGCAATATCCATAACATTCGGATAATCGCAAAGCATCAGGGTTGCAGGATCGCCAGCTGCATACTTCTGTGCAATTGCCTCTCCTGGTTTATCTGTGGTATAGATCTCCATCTCCACACCTGTTGCATCCTGGAATTCCTTTGCAGCCTCATTAAAAGCATCCTCCAGCTCCGGTTTGCTGTTCATCATGGTGATCTTTACACCTTCTAAAGATGCTCCGGCCTGTTCGTCCTTGCTTTCCGCCTCACTGGAAGCTGCTTCACTGGATGCTGCTTCTGAAGAGGTTTCTGCAGCAGTTGTCTCTGTTGTTTTCTGTCCTGAGGAACATCCTGCTGCTGTAGTTGCTGCCATCGCCATTGCCATTGAAAGAGCTGCAAATCTTCTTAATTTCATAACTAACCCTCCATATTTTTGATACATTTCACGTAACCGTTCGTAACTATCTAGTACTTTCACAGTTACCTTTCCACATTTGTTTTTGTCAGACGCCCTCCGGAGTATGCAGTCTTCACAAAAACCGTCTCATTTATTTCTTGTGGTTTTACTATATATCTTTTTTGCACATATGTCAACCGTTTTCATAAAAATATTTTAGTGATTTTCCTTTAACAATCTTTGTTTTTTACGGCTTTCATGTGTTATTTTGTCGCAGAATGTGCATAATTTGACATATTTTTGTATTTTTTATATGTTTTTGTCGTTTGCAGGTGTTAATCGTTTTCATTTTTAGAGAATACAGGACTGAATCACCGCCATTTTTCACAGATATCCGTCTCATATATCTCTGCAATTTTCTCAATAAATCAAGCTTTAATCTTCCTGTCAAAACAAAAAAGGACATTTCATTCTGTAATGGTATCGTTTTCATCACAGAATGAAATGTCCTTTTTATATCAATTGCTACAGTCCCATAATCGTTCTCACCGCAAAAAAGATCACCACGATCACGCCCAGCACGATCCGGTAGATTCCAAACAGCTTAAAGTCATTTTTCCGGATATAACTCATCAGGAATTTGATGGAAAATACGGAAACAATAAACGCAACCACCATTCCAAAAAGCAGGATAAAAATCTCTGCTCCCGTGAAATAGAACCCGAATTTCACGATTTTTAACAGACTGGCACCGAACATCACCGGAATTCCAAGGAAAAAGGAAAACTCTGCTGCTGCCGGTCTGGAACAGCCGATGATCATGGCTCCTAAGATGGTGGAACCGGATCTGGAGGTTCCAGGCACCAGGGAAAGCACCTGGAATAAACCAATAATCAAAGCTGTTTTATAGGTAATATCGCCAACCCGCTCAATTGCCGGACGCTTACCGTAGTTGATATTCTCCACCACGATAAATAAGATACCGTAAAGGATCAGCGCCGCCGCAACCACGTAAGCATTCATCAGATGGGCCTCCATCCAGTCATCAAACAACAGTCCCATGACAGCAGCCGGAACACAGGCTACCACCACCTTCATCCACAGGATCACCGTATGTTTTTTTAGCGCCACATCGCCCCACAGCGGGATCACTGCTCCTTTTACGGATCGTCCTCTGGTCCTGATAAACGGGTTCAGTTTGTGGAAATACAGAAGAACCACCGCCAGGATCGCCCCAAGCTGGATCACTACCATAAAGACGTCCTTAAATTCCTGTGTCACATTTAAGTGGATGATCTCATCCACCAGGATCATATGGCCGGTACTGCTGATGGGAAGCCACTCCGTAAATCCCTCAACAATTCCCAGGACTAAGACCTTTAAAATCTCAATAATACTCATGCTTTTCTCCTTCTGGTCGATATTCTAGTTACGAATACTTGTAACTATTCAGTCCCTTCATAGTTACGAATATTTTCAATCTGCCAGTCAATTGGCGCTGCTCCATGACTCTCTAAAAACGCATTGGCCTGACTGAAATGGCGGCATCCGAAGAATCCGCGGTAAGCAGACAATGGACTCGGATGAGGTGCTTTCAAGATCAGATGCTTGGGATTTGTCAGCATCGGGATCTTGCTCTGGGCCGGTCTGCCCCACAACAGATACACGATCGGCCGGTCCTCCTGATTCACTGCCTCCAGGATCGCATCTGTAAACTGCTCCCAGCCATGTCCCTGATGAGAATTCGCCTGGTGGGCCCGCACTGTCAATACCGTATTTAACATCAGTACGCCCTGCCTTGCCCATTTTTCCAGATATCCATTATCCGGTATGTAACAGCCCAGATCATCATGGAGTTCCTTATAAATATTCTGCAAAGACGGAGGAATCTCCCTCTGATCAGGCAGAACAGAAAACGAAAGCCCATGGGCCTGATGCTCATTATGATACGGGTCCTGGCCTAAGATCACCACCTTTACCTCTTTTAAAGGCGTCAGATGAAGGGCATTGAAAATGTCATCTGCCGGTGGATAGATCACCCTGGTACTGTATTCTTCTTTCACAAAATCGTATAATTCCTTATAATATGGCTTCCGGAATTCTCCGCCTACTGCCTGAAGCCAGTCATTCTGGATCGCTCCCATATAACCCTCCTTCAATTCTTATAAGGTTTTCAACATTGCTGATACCCAGTCCACAGAATTTTCTGCAACAGAGACGGAACGCTCATCGGTTTCTTCTGCCAGCTGGGCAAACTTGGCATTGACACGATAAAAACAGGACTTCTTATTAAAGCGTACTGTCTTCTCAAATGGCCACCGGATCACAGTTGGGGTCTTAAAGCCTTCTCCCAGCTCCAGTACCAGCAGCGGCCGGTTCACGGTTCCGGTCAGCCATCTGGTATATGCCATCCACTGAGGCAGATATCCTTCTTCGATATAAGAATCCGCGTCAATGGTATTGCCACACAACGGTGCACCGCAATGTGGACAGATATCGTCCGGAATCTCTCCCGGCTCCCAGATGTCCTTGGTGCAGGAACGGGAACACTGCCGCCAGGTCTCATTGCCGCAAGGCGCTGTGATCCGGCTGGCATCTAACCGGGACCGGAAAATTTCCGCGTCTGTGTTGGTAGTTACGATAAAATAATCTCTGCCCTCCAGACATTTTGCCAGGAAATCATACGCCTCACAGATATCTTCCCGTTTGGATTTTTTCCACTCTCCTCCGATTCCAATGAGGATTTTCGCCGCATGTTTCCACTGCTCGCAAAAGCCTACATGATCGGATAATGGCTGTTCTTCCTTTTTTTCCGGCTTTTCAATATGTTTTACCTGAAAATTCTTCAGTTTTTCTTCGATTTCTTTCTGATCCATCAGTGATTCCCTTCTCCAAGCGTGATCTTTATCAGATTTTTATCCATCATCAGCGTCCGGTTCCACGGATTTACGATCACTCCCTGGATATCTTCCACAGAAACCGCCGACCGGAATAACTGTCCTATATCTGCCATGAAGGTAGACATAACGCTGCCGCTTCCCCGCAGTTCCTCATCAAAACCGGTAAATGCCATCCACCAGAGTCCACCATCCTTTGTCCGGATGGTCTGGAGCTTCATGGTCCCATCTCCAACCGGAGGCTCCACCGCCACGATAAACTGCCCCTTCTCCTGCATCCGCTTCCGGAGAACCGTCAGTGTGTGGGCTAATAACTCCTCCGTTGGCTCCTGCTGCAGCGCCAGGATCGCTTCCTCGATCCGCTCATTTCCCTGTAAGCCTTCATCCGTATGAACGCTTTTCTTTTTTTCCATCTATCTATATTCCTTTCCGGGCTGTCTCTTGCCTTTTCCTCACCTATTGTAACCTGTTCGACAGGAACTGGCAAGTAAATCGCGAAAAAAACGCATGGCGCAGTTTTTTCACTGCAATCCATGCGTTTTCATGACCTTATGATACTGCCGTCGATTGTTCTTCGATAATCCTTTGTACCTCATCTTCTGGAATATCTACAATATCAGAGATTTCCGCGGTTGTGTAATTTTTCTGATGCATTTTTAAAATCACTTTTACTTTTTCTTCCATCATGCCATATTCCTTTACCCCCTGGCTCAAATTACACATAACATTCACATCCTTTCTGAAATTTTCTTCCACCGGAATATCATATTCATTTTCAAGTATTGTAATTCTCTCTTCCTGTGGTATCTCTGGCAAAAAAAGTGTACATAACAGTCTATGCAATTCATACTCCGGATCCTGTTCTGGAAGTTCTTTCGCCAATCCGATCATAACAATATTGATCAGATCCAAATGCTATACACACTTTTGATATCATCGTAATTCGTATTTTCAAAATCCCGTTCTTTCTGCGAAGAAATCATCCGGCTGACATAGTAAATACTTCGGTTCAAAATCCGATATTGATATGGTTCATCCTTCTGGGCTTCCACATTTACAATGATCTGTGAAAGTCCATCTTTCATACGAACATAAAAGATAATATCAAACCGAATCATGCCCTCCTTCTTTTCCATGTCCTCCGTATTCATTCCAACGATTCTGGAACCATGGATTTTCATTTCTCGATTCGTAAGTCCTCCATCCACCGGAACTGCACTAACGTATGGCTCTCCTTCAATTAAAGGAATGATCTCTTTCGTATCCATTTCCCTGAATTCTTTTACTGTTTTCACCAGTAGATGCGCTAACACATATTTTTGTGCCAGCAGACGCTTTGCGCTTGCATCATACTGGGCCTCCTGGTCCGTAATCTGCATCGCTTCTTCTCGTTCACCGGTCATTCTCTCTCCTTTCCCGTGTGAACTCTCCAAGTATAATCGCCTGTGCTCTTATTATAATGGATTTTCTTTTACAGCACAATCGCAAATTTCCCCCATTCTCCCCTTGACATTTTTCCAAAAATGATGTACATTTGTTTTAACGATTTAGTTTAACGTTTTACTTATCTTAGTCAAACGAAATACTTCCCAATTTTGTTCTGACACCGATAACACCGAAACACAATCAATATAAGAAAAGGATGTGATCACTTGTTCTGGAATCGAAAACCAACCCCTGCAGCTATTCTTCCAACCGGGATCGGTGCGGCTGATTTTGCCGGAGCTGGTACTCCATTAAAGTTTAACAGTGTGGAATTCCGTGATGGACAGCAATCTCTCTTTGCCACGCGCATGACTACAGAAGATATGATTCCGCTTCTGACCCGTATGGATCAGGTGGGGTATGACAGTATGGAGATGTGGGGCGGCGCTACCTTTGATGTGGCAGTCCGCTTTTTAAAAGAAGACCCATGGGACAGAGTCCGGGAATTCAAAAAATATGTCAAGAAAACTCCATTAAAGATGGTCCTCAGAGGCCAAAACCTGGTAGGCTACAAGGCTTATCCAGATGATATTGTAGAAAAATTTGTCCTGAAGGCTGCTGAGGCAGGCATTGATGTGTTCCTGATCTTCGATGCCCTTCAGGATTTAAGAAACTGTGAAGCTGCTTTCAATGCAGTAAAAAAAGCAGGCAAAAAGATCGAGGGTTCTGTTCAGTATAACGTAAGCCCATTCCACACCACAGAAGTATTTGTCCAGAACGCCTTAGACCAGGAGAAAATGGGTGCTTCCCTGATGCATGTGGAAGATATGGCTGGACTGATGACTCCACAGGCCGCTTACGAACTGATCTCCGCATTAAAGAAAGCATTGAAGATCCCTGTACATCTCCACTGCCACTGTACCGGCGGCATGGCGGAAATGACTTACTGGGAGGCGATCCGCGCAGGCGTAGACGGACTGGATGTCTGTGTTTCTTCTATGTCTATGGGCCCGGCCCATCCTCCAATTGAAAGCTTTTTAGCTGCCCTGAAGGGAACCAGCCGCGATCCAAAGATTGATTTAGAACAGTTCAAATCCATCAATGACGATTTTATGAAGCTGCGTAAAAAATACGCTGATTTTGAGACCAAACTGGTAGGCGTCGATGTGGGATGTCTCCAGCATCAGGTTCCAGGCGGTATGCTCTCCAATCTGGAAAGCCAGTTGACCGCTATGAAGTTATACGACCGTCTTCCAGAGGTTCTGGAAGAAGTCAGCCGCGTCCGCGCAGACATGGGATATCCGCCGCTTGCAACCCCATCCAGCCAGATGTGCGGTGCCCAGGCGACAACCAATGTTCTGACTGGCAAGCGTTACGCTATGGTCAGCAAGGAATTAAAAGAATACTGCCGTGGTATGTACGGTATGCCGCCGGGACCAATTTCCCCAGAACTGTCAGAAAAAGCCCTTGGCGATGAGAAACCAACCTTCCCACGTCCAGGTGATATGTTACAGCCTGGTTTTGAAGCTGCGAAGGCAGAAGCCGGAAACCTGGCAAGGACTGAGGAAGATGTCCTCACTTACGCATTGTTCCCGAATTACGCACCAGACTTCCTGCGTGCCAAGTACGGGTTATAATGATATATTTCCCCCATTAACCTACGAAAGGAGGTGTCTATCTTGAGACAGACCGATGAACAGAAACTGGAACGCTCCATCGCGATCCTGGAGGAATTAAAAGACGCCAGAGGCGGTAAACTGTTAGATTCCCACCGTGTCATGGGCAATGACCCAAACCTGATCAATATGTTCCTGCAGCAGTATGTCAACTGCAACAAGAAAGATATTTCTATTCCCAAGAAGTATCGTGAACTGATCGTTATGGCCATTGGCATGGCCACCGGCACAGAAACCACTATGAAGGTTCATGCAAAGATCGCCCTGGAAAATGGTGCGACCATCGATGAGATCTTCGAGGTGATCCGTATTCTCTTCTTTACCTGCGGCGTCACCAAATTATTACCTGCCCTGGAGACCCTGGGCGAATATTTCGAACCGGTTGACCTGCCGGAGAAATAAATGAATAAAACAAGCTTAATCCCAATATAAGACCATTTTGATAAACCCCAAACCCTAAATAATAAATGTGAATAAATCAACAAGATACCGTCCGTATCGCTCTGCCATGGCGATATGGGCGGTATCTTGTTTGGTAAAAAAATATTCTTTCAATTAATGGAGAGAATTCTGATAACTCCGGGTAATAGTGTACCGGACGGATGTTGGTGGTGACTCCAAGAGCTTTCCGAAGCGCCATGAGAGCCCTCTCTGGCCGTTCCTGAAGCGGCTTATCCCGGTATTTTTCCAATCCGGTATTGCCAAACAGCACTGCCGGAACCGCCAGACACTGCTGTAACGACTCCTCCGGCAGCGGCTCCTTCCCCAGCTCCAGCGCCTCGCTGCAGGCACACACCAGATACGTCACCAGTTCGTGATGATATTTCTTACATACTGCTTTAAGCGCGGACAGCGCCGCACCCATCATTTCCGGGCCGACGCCGTCTCCGCAGATCACTGCTGCTTCGATCTTCATAAAGTTTTTCCAACCTTTCTCGGTTTTCCATGTTCATCCAAAGCCACATAGACAAACAATCCTTCTGCAACTTTTTCTGATTCTCCGTTTGAAACATCCATCCACGCTTCGATCTGAACTTTTAACGAAGTATTTCCCACGGAAACCACTTCTCCACACACATCCAGAAACACTCCGCATGGAATCGGAGCCAGAAATTTGATCTGTTCCACAGCTACCGTAGTTACTTCGCATTCAGTAAACCGCTTCGCCGTAATTCCAGAGACCTCATCCATCCACGCCATCATCTGACCACCGAACAGGATTCCTCTCTGATTAGTCATTCCAGGCATAATTGCCCGTGACATTTTCGTCATCTTCATCCTATTTTCCTCCATTTATTTCTGAAAACAGAACTTCTGTATCATCGGATCGATCACTTTTTTCAACGGTTTCATGATCTTTCCAACCAGCAACGCGCAGATCACCGTACCTTCCCGGATTCCTTCCAGTTTTCCAAGGAATACGAAGGAAAGAACGATTCCGATTCCGACAGAAAGGCAGTCCATGATCACCTTTACATCATGAAATGGAAGTTTTTTCAGGATTTTCTCCGATATGGCATGGGTCATGCCCTCCATGGGCATATTTACCAGCTTGACCCCCATATAAAGGCTCACACCGATTGCCACCAGTAAAATACTGATTGCCAGCATCAGAAGCTGTCCCGCATACGTGGGGATCGCAAAATCACCAACAATCCATTTTGCCAGATCCACAAAATATCCGAAAATCGTTGAAAATATAAGCTGGGTCAGATTGATCCATTTAAAATCCCTTCTCATAACCAGGATCTGAACCAGAATATAGCAGGAAAATACAAGAATCACACTATTTCCCAGATCCATATGGATGATCTTACTGATCACATAGGGAAGGGAGTTTACCGGTGAGACTCCCAGGTTGGAATTGACAGAAAATGCCACTCCGAAGGCCATAAACAGAAGTCCCACCGCATACAAAATCACTCTCTTAAAAGACATCATACATTAAACCCGTTCCATACCGGAATTCCGGTATAAGTCTTAGCCTCTTCTTTTCCGCTCAGCACACGGATCGCACCAGCTGCCAGGGCTTCCATCTCGAACTCACCTGCCATAACGGTGATCGGGGCGATGAAGGATAACATTTCCGTTAATTTCTCTACTACATATTTGTCATGGGAAATACCGCCGGTAAAAATGATACCGTCTACTTTTCCGCACAGAACTGCCGCCATGGAGCCTGCGGTCTTGCCGATCTCATAGATCATGGCATCATAGATCAGTTTTGCATACTGATTGCCATTTTTGATCATCTCAGTGACTTCTCTTGCGTCAGAAGTTCCTAAATGATCCACCAGACCGCCTGTTTTTGTGATCTTCTCCCGCATCTCCTTCTCGGTGTATTTTCCAGAGAAGCACATCGTTACAACATCCTTTACCGGAAGCTGTCCGCAGCGGGTCGGTGCCATCGGACCGTCACCATTGGCGATATCGTTAGAATCTACCATTTTTCCATGGTTATGGGCTGTTACGGAGATTCCACCGCCGATATGACAGATGATCAGGTTTAAGTCCTCGTATTTTTTGCCCAATTTTGCTGCATAACGGATGCCGATCTCCTTCTGGTTTAACGCATGGATACGGCTTTCCCGGTAAATTCCCTTCAGACCAGTCACTCTGGCAACATCTGTGAACTCATCCACATCCGGAGGATTGACCACAAATGCCACACCGCCATACTCTTTGGCAAATGCGTCAGCCAGCTGCGCACCTAAGGTTGCCGGATGCTTTACGGTGTAACCGACACGGGCATGCTCTAACAGCTTCTCGCCTACTTTATACACGCCACCCTCTACATTTACCAGGCCACCGCCACGGGCAGAGAATGCATCCACACCCTCTAAGGTCTGTCCTGCCTCTGCCAGCTCTTTCAAAATGGTTTCCTTCCGGTAATCAAACTGATCACTGATCTCCTTAAACTCTTTTAACTTCTCCGCGTCATGGGAAACATTTTTGGAAAATACCTCTTTGTCGCCCTCGAACATGGCGATCTTGGTGGATGTGGAGCCTGGGTTGATGGCAAATACTTTATATGATTTCATATTTTATGTTCTCCTTCTTATTTAAAATTGAAAATCTCCTATGAAGCAATAGGGCATGGCGGACGTCTCCGCCTCGCCATGCCCTATTTATTTGGCAAAAATTGATTTTAACGATATTGAATTAGCCCATTTTAGTGGAACAGTGGATATAACAGACCGATCCAGATGACCATCAGTGCGCCGCCGATACGGGTGGAGATGGATGCGAATGCCAGCAGATTCATACGGTTTGCTGCAGATAACACTGCCAGGTCGCCGGAACCGCCGATGTTGCAGCAGCAAAGGCCAGCGGTAACACCCGCCTCATAAGACCACAGACCGGAGATCTTACCAAAGATCATCGCACCGATGAATGCGCCCAGAACTGCCATGAAGATCACGATGAAAGAACCGATGCTGAAGAACTCAGCTAAGGTTGCGAACTTCAGGGAGTTGATACCGATACCTGCGATCAGCATTGGAAGCAGGGCTTTTAATGCAAAGTTCATGGAGTATACGCAGTTATCACCTAAGGAATCTGGTAAAATACCGGTACATTTGATGATGATACCCAGAACGATGGTCCAAGCCAGACCCGGGATCACGCTCAGTCCTGGAATATGTCCTAAAATATTACCTAACAGGTACAGACAGAAGCTCATGAAGATACCAGAGCCTAATGCTACATAATCAGCGGAGGTTGCTGGACGTTTCTCACTCTCCGTCTGCATAGAAGCTCCCTGCTTTCTAAGAATATCTCCATTGCCGTTTAAGCCCTTCATCTTGGAAGTGATCGCACCACCAACCGCTGCCATAACAACAGCCAGTACGTTTGCGATGGATGCGTAGCATAAGAACTGTCCTGCCATATGAGTCATGTCCTCACCTGCAAGGCTGGTATACAGAGCAGGAAGTGTGGTCATAGCACCGCCGGAGCCACCGGACATACATGGAGCGCCAATGTTAAATAACGCCTCTGGAATGCCATAGCCTGTGATCAGGCCAGCTAACATACAGAAACCAAGGGCAAATACCTGGCTTCCTAAAATGGTTGGCATATATCTTGCAGTTGCGCCAAGAAGCACTTTGCGGTCCATAACTAAGATGGAACCAACCAGCAGCATGGCAATGTAAGCATCCTGGAAGCCGCCGCCCATCAGGACTTTGGTACCATTGACCAGTTCCTGTGGAACTAAACCAACGTAATTTAAGAAAGATGCGCCTAATAAAGGAAGCAGACATGCGCCGCCGAGATAGTTATTGACGATCGGGATCGTGTTGCCCAGCCAGAAAAACAGTCCACCGACTGCCATCAAAAAGGCGATCGTCATAACAAAGCTGGTTGCCATATAGGTTCCCGCATCGTTGGAATAGATTTTCACCTTTGGCATAAATCCAAGATAAACACTTGCCATCACAATGATGAAAAACGGAATAAAATACTTTGCAGGAAGCCCGCACACCTTAAAATTTAATTTCTTCTCCATTTGTTTCCCCCTATTTTGTGCCCACTAACGCCGCAATGACGATGGACATATATTTATCATCTGCACTTGCTGCACGTGATACTAATAAAACAGGAACCTTGGCTCCTAAGACCACGCCGCCGGTTCGGCCTCCGCCGATAACGGTAATGGTCTTTGCCGCGATATTGCCACTGACGATATCCGGAACAACCAGAAGATCTGCGTCACCTGCCACCGGGCTTACATAGCCCTTGATCGGTGCGGACTGTGGGTCCATCGCCAGATCATAGCTGATTGGTCCCTCGATGATACATCCAGGAACACCCTCTTCCTTGATCTCTGCTGCTTCCACGGTCTCCTTCATTTTCGGATTCACCTTCTCTACAGCCGCCAGAATGGCTACCTTTGGCTCCTCCACGCCCAGGGCATGAAACGCTTCCACTGCGTTTGCGATGGCTGCTTTCTTCTGCTCCTTGGTCGGGTAAGTCAGTAAGCCGACATCCGTGATAGCAAATACCTTATGGTAATTTGGGCTCTCCATAAATGCCAGAAGGCTCATGGTATCATTCTTACGGATGCCTCTCTCACGGTTTACTAAAACCTTCATCAGGGCGCCTGTCTCAGTCTTGCCCTTCATGATGCAGTCCACTTCTCCGTCTCTTGCCATATCTGCTGCTTTCTGGATGGCCTCGGTCGGATCCGGCACATGGATGATCGTCATGCCCTCCGCAGAAACCCCAAGCTTATTCAGGATTTCACGGATTGCTGCCTCATCACCGATCAGAACCGGCTCCACCATGCCATCTTTATATGCATGGCTGATGGCTTCCAGCGTATGCTCGTCTTGTGCCGGAGTCACTGCCACACGGCGTTTTACTGGCATGGAACGGAGCATTTCTTTTAACTGTTCAAAATCTTTGATCATTGTTTTTCCTCCTGACCGTAAATCACAGGTTGATTACACCAGTTCCGGTAAATCAGCCGGGTCTGTTACAACGCCCATGATCGCCGTTGCTGCTGCAACCGCAGGGCTTGACAGATAGCTTAATGTTTTCTTGGTTCCCTGACGTCCGATAAAGTTACGGTTTGCTGTCAGAAGGATACGCTCATCATCTGTCATCAGGCCATATGGCATACCACAGCACAGTCCGCAGCATGGATGGCAAATGACTGCTCCAGCTTCGATAAAGGTCTTGATATAACCTCTTTCAATCGCCTGCTTGAAAATGGTATTGGTCGCCGGAACAACGATAAAGCGCAGTCCCTTTGCCACTTTGCGGCCCTTTAAGATCCTGGCAGCCACTTCCATGTCTTCAATACTTCCATTGGTGCAGCTTCCCAGATATACCTCATCCATCTTGGTGCCTTTTATTTCACTGATCGGATGGACATTGTCAACGCCCTGTGGACAGGACAGCTGTGGTTCCAGTTCGCTCACATCGTAGGTAAGTACCTTTTCATACTTTGCTTCCTCATCGACACATACCCAGTCTATGTCCTCTAATGGCATTCCGTAGTATTCTGCTGTCTTTTCATCGGCTTCAAACAGACCGCACTTTGCGCCTGCCTCCAGCGCCATGTTTGCAACGGTAAAACGCTGCTCCATGCTCATCTCATGGGCTGCAGGACCGGTGAACTCCAGAGATTTGTACTGTCCGCCATCTGCCTTGATATCGCCTAAGATACGCAGGATCACGTCCTTACTCATCACGCCGTCTCTTAAATGTCCGTTTAATACGATCTTGATCGCTTCCGGAACCTTAAACCAAAGTTCTCCGGTGATCAGGGCTGCTGCCATTTCTGCCGTACCAATACCGGAGCAGAAGTTTCCGGCACCGCCATAAGTGGTGGTATGGCTGTCCGTTGCAGTCGCGATCTCGCCTGGTTTCGCATACTTTGCTTCATGCATGATCGTGTGGCAGATGCCTTCACCGATATGGAGCTTCTTGATGCCATATTTCTTAGCCAGCTCCAGACCTGCTTCATAATGATCATAGTCATTCTTTGCAACAGCAGTCGGCATACAGTGATCCCAGACAATAGTTACCTTGTCCGGATCATCGATCTTATCTGCACCGATCTGCTTCATCGTTTCTAACAGGTAGGTGGTATAAATATCATGAACCATGAACATATCCGGCTTTGTGATCACAATATCACCAGGAGCTACGTGCTCTTTGCCTGCATTCTTCTTTAACAGCTTTTCCACCATGGTATAGCCTTTTTTGCGGCACTGCTCAATGGAAAGAGGGTAAATCTCTGTCTTTATATTTCCTGCTGCCAGACGCTTCTTCGTATCTTCGATCAGACCGCCATTTGCTACGATGTTATACAGATTTTCAGGAACCGCACCAACCTTGAAGGTCTTTCCGTTTACACTGACTGTCTGTGCATCGACATCTACGGTAACGATATCGCCGCCTTCGCACACATCCTGGATCTGGTCACAGGTAAGAAGAAGGATGCCGCTGTTAAATGCGTTTCGGAAGAAAATTCTTGCAAAGCTCTTTGCGATGATGCAGCGGACGCCATTGTAAGAAAGAACCGTGGCTGCCTGCTCACGGCTGGAACCACAGCCAAAGTTGGTTCCAGCCACCAGGATATCTCCCGGCTGGACGGTTGAACCGAATTCCGGCTTTAACAGTTCAAACGCATATTTTTTCATCTCATTACGATCCGGGATGGTACCTCTTTTTCCAGGAATAATGGTATCTGTATCAATATCATTTCCAAATTTCCAGATTTTTCCACTGAATTTTTTTTCCATAACTGCGCCTCCTTACATCTGCTTCGCAAAGGAAGCGTTCATGACTGTTTCAACAGAGCCTGTATAAACTTCTGCATCATCGCATCCCATGGAACCTGCAAAGGTATACAGTCCGGTAGTTACCAGGCGTTCCTTATGTCCCATGGCTCCAGCGCCCTGGATTACAACACTGTGATCGCCTGCCGCGTTGATCTGTGCTCCAAAATCAATGAATTTTGTAAGAATGCCTTCTTCCGCAGCCTGAATGTAATCACGGCTAGTTGCCGGGCAGATGCTTAAGCGGAAGCCTAATGCCAGTTTCTGTCCGTCTAACATGGAAGCTGCTTTTCTCAGTTCTTCAATAGTACCACCGGTATAGCCACCGATCTGGCCTGCATTTAACTCCAGACCTGCTTTCGATGTCTTAGGAACGATCTTGGCATCCTTCTGGTCTTTTCTGTCACCACATGGAAGCATGAGCATTGGCTCCACGGCTCCTAAATCCATAGTCAGAACCGGAGCGCCTTCCTCTTCTACGGTAAATGCCGTATACGCGCCGCTTAAACATGCCATGCTGCACAGCACCTCTTTCTCGTGCTGGTCTAAGGTCGGGCAGTAGAATTCCAGGGATTTCCGTTTCACATCACCTGCCTGTTTTAAGAAGGAAAATGCTGCATCCATGATGCTGACTCCTTCTTTTAAACTTCCCTTCAGGCTGATCTCCACAGTCTCCGGAACCACGATGCTGTAACGTCCGGTCTCGGTCACTCTGGCAAGCTCCGGAATGCTCACATTGATTCCAAGTGCGCCCTTAGCCCCGAAAATACTTCCGTGGGAACCGCCGCCGATGATGATCTGGCCCGGTTTTACCACTTCATTAACCATGTACTGGTAACCGGTTCCCTCTGCCTGGATGTACTGACAGTGATATTCTTCCGCAAATGCCAGATTTTTTCTTAAAATGGCTGCCGCCTCCGGTCTTCCGGTTGGTACGTCATGATCATAGATCACCAGTACCTTCTGTGGGTATGCAACTGTGGATATTTCATCCACAGCTGCATGGGATACACCGTCATTGATCACGATATAATCCGGTTCCACAGTTACAACACTTCCTGTGTTGCCCCCTAATAGCTTCTCAATCAGCTTACCCATATGTTTTCTCCTTACTGTGCAAGCGCTTTGTATTTTGCATATCTTGCCATCGCTTCTTTTTCGGTCTTCTTAAAGAGCTCATCCGCCACCTCTGGGAAGGTTCTCTCAAGAGATGAGAAACGTACCTCGCCACGTAAAAATGCTCTGAAGTCGCCCTGTGGTTCCTTGGAATCCAGGACAAATGGATTCTTGCCCTCAGCTGCCAGACGTGGATCGTGGCGGTATAAGTGCCAGTATCCAACCTCAACGGCACGTTTGATCTCGCCCTGTACATCGCTCATGCCGCAACGTAAGCCGTGGCTGATACATGGAGCGTATGCGATGATCAAGGATGGACCATTGTAGCTTTCTGCTTCTAAGACAGCCTTTAAGAACTGAGCCGGATTTGCACCCATGGCTACCTGTGCCACATAGACATCACCGTAGCTCATCGCCATCATTCCTAAATCTTTCTTCTTATTTCTCTTACCTGCTGCAGCGAACTGCGCTACTGCGCCGGTAGGTGTGGACTTGGAAGCCTGTCCGCCGGTATTGGAGTAGATCTCAGTATCAAATACCATCACATTTACATTCGCTCCGGAAGCCAGTACATGGTCTAATCCGCCGTAACCGATATCATAAGCCCAGCCGTCGCCTCCGAAGAACCATACGGATTTCTTGGTCAGCTGATCGTAATTTGCTTTGATCTCTGCAATATCTGCTTTTTCAGCGTCTGTTGCTGCATGCGCCTCGATGGCTTTCTTAAATGCCTCGCCGGATACTACAGAGCCTTCGGTATCATCGATGTTTGCGATCCAGTTTAATGCAGCCTCTTTTACTGCCTCATCATCAGTTAAATCTGCCAGAGCCTGTGCGTGCATTGCCAGTTTACTTCTCTGCTGCTCAACGGATAACCACATTCCCATACCGTACTCTGCGTTGTTCTCAAACAGGGAGCCGCCCACTGCAGGGCCATGACCCTTGTGGTTGGTGGTATATGGGAAGGATGGGAAGCTGGTACCCCAAACCTGGGAACATCCGGTTGCGGTAGCAATGTACATCCGGTCACCGAATAACTGGGTGATCAGCTTTGCATATGGAGTCTCGCCGCATCCTGGGCATGCGCCTGGGAACTCTAACAGCGGCTGTTCGAACTGGCTGCCCTTTACGGTACTGGTTCCTAATGGGTTCTTCTTTGGAGATAAGGAGAGCGCATACTCCCAGTTCTCTGCCTGGTCACGATGAGCATCTAACGGCTCCATGGTGATCGCTTTCTCTTTTGCAGGACATACGTTTACGCAGCTTCCGCATCCGGTACAGTCAAGCACGGATGTCTGGATCCGGTACTGGTAGTTCTCCATACCTTTGCCCTTCGCCTGAACCATGGTAAAGCCCTCTGGAGCGTTCTTTGCCTCATCCTCAGTTGCCAGGAATGGACGGATACAAGCGTGTGGACATACATAGGAACACATATTACACTGGATACATTTCTCACTGTTCCATACCGGAACGTTGACTGCGATACCACGTTTCTCATATTTGGAGGTTCCCTGTGGCATGGTTCCATCTGGCAGATCCATAAACTCGCTGACCGGAATGTTGTCACCCTTCATGGAATTTACCGGGATCTGGATGTTCTTGATCCATTTTGGAAGGTTCTCGTCCACCTTCTCTGCCTCAACTGTGATGTCTGCCCATCTTGCAGGTACTTCTACCTCTTCTACCATCTCAACACCCTTATCCACAGCGGCGTAGTTCATGTTGATGACCTTCTCGCCCTTCTTGCCGTAGGATTTTAAGATGGCTTTCTTCATATATTCCACTGCTTCTTCGATCGGGATGATCCCGGTGATCTTGAAGAATGCAGCCTGTAAAATGGTATTGGTTCTGCTGCCCAGACCTAACTCTGCAGCGATTGCAGTAGAGTCGATGGTGTATAAATGGATCTTTTTCTGAGCGGCTGTTTTCTTAAATAATGGAGTTAAATGCTTCTCTAACTCTTCGCCCTTCCAGTCACAGGTAATTAAGACATTCGCACCCTCTTTTGCCTCTGCCAGAATGTCATAGCGGTCCAGATAGGACTTGTTATGGCAGGCGATAAAGTCTGCGTGATTTACCAGATAAGTGGAATGGATCGGCGCTTTACCAAAACGTAAATGGGATCTGGTCACACCGCCGGATTTCTTGCCGTCATACTCGAAATAAGCCTGTACATTCAGATCGGTATGATCGCCAATGATCTTGATGGTGTTCTTATTTGCGCCAACGGTACCGTCAGAACCAAGTCCCCAGAACTTGCAGCTGATGGTTCCTTCTGGAATGGTGTTCACCTCTGGGCCAACCGGCAGAGACAGATGGGTCACATCATCATTGATACCGATGGTGTAATGGTTCTTTGGCTCTGCTGCCTTCATATTGTCATACTCAGCAATGACCTGGGCAGGTGTGTAATCCTTACTTGCCAGACCGAAGCGGCATGCGTATACGTCGATGTCTTTGCCGGACTCTAAGATCACGGAACATACATCCTCGTACAGAGGCTCGCCAACAGCTCCTGGCTCTTTGGTACGATCATTGACAGTAATTCTCTTCACAGTTTCAGGAAGCTGTGCCAGGAAATGTTTTGCAGAAAATGGACGATACAGATGAACATCGATAAATCCGACCTTCTCGCCCTTTGCTAATAAGTAGTCCACGGTCTCACGGATACATCCGCTTGCGGAACCCATCACCACGATCACATGCTCTGCGTCCGGAGCGCCATAGTAGTTAAATGGCTTGTAATCACGGCCTGTCAGTTCGTTGATCTTGTTCATGTACTCTTCCACCACATCTGGAAGTGCGTCATACCAGGTATTACATGCCTCACGGCTCTGGAAGTATGTATCAGAATACTGTCCGGTGGTACGCAGAACCGGATGCTCTGGGTTCAGTGCATTCTTACGGAACTTGTCCAGTTCTTCCCAGTCAACTAAATTCTTTAAATCCTCATAATCCAGGCAGTCTACCTTCTGGATCTCATGGGAAGTACGGAATCCATCAAAGAAATGTAAAAATGGAACATGGCCCTTGATCGCAGAAAGATGTGCAACCGCTCCTAAATCCATGGCTTCCTGTACGCTGGAAGATGCTAATAATGCAAATCCTGTCTGGCGGCATGCCATAACATCGGACTGCTCTGCGTTAATGGAGATGGCGTGGGTTGCTACGTTTCTGGAAGCAACGTGGATAACACCCGGTTTTAACTGGCCTGCGATACGGTACATGGTCGGGATCATTAACATCAGACCCTGGGATGCGGTATAGGAGGTTGCAATCACACCGGTATCCAGCGCGCCATGCATCGCGGATACTGCACCACACTCAGACTGCATCTCTACCAGTTTTACCTGCTGACCGAAAATATTCTTCATTCCATTGGCAGACCACTTATCAACTAACTCTGCCATCGGTGAAGATGGAGTAATCGGATAGATTGCTGCGACTTCTGTAAACGCATAGGAGGCATAAGCTGCTGCTTCGTTGCCGTCCATGGCTCTTCTTACTTTACTGCTCATTGTTTTCCTACCTTTCTTTTACTGACCCGTGAATCACTGTGTGTAACGATCCCGTTCCTTCACAGTCACTCTCATGAATCCTTCCCTTCCCTTGAAAGTCTTCATTTTTTTACGTTTTGCTTGTTTACTTTGTTTAGTTTAACGTATTAGTAAAACGTTTATCTTATGGCACATATGATAGTTTAACGTTTTAGTTTTGTCAAGAGAATTTTTATCATTTATTTTTAGTTCTGCTATTTTCGACAGTTTTTATTGAGAGGTTTTGTGCAGAACGCACAGGGATTTTTGTCATGCTTGACAAGGGAAATGAATGAACGTAAGATAATAAATAATGGCTTATTGCATGCTTTTCAGTTATGGTCTTATTTAGTGGATTTATATAGATATTAATATTTATCATGATCAAATGATTGAATTTTGGAGGATTTTCCCCTATGGCTACCATAAAAGATGTTGCAAAACTGGCCGGTGTCTCAGTGACCACGGTCTCTATTATTATGAATGGCAAATCCGGTGAACGGAAGATCTCTGCCCAGACCCAGGAGCGGGTACAGGATGCCATGCGGGAGCTTGGCTATCAGCCGAACCTGACTGCAAGACGATTACGTTTCCAGGAGAGCAAAAAACCTGTCATCGCGTTTTTCTGGCCTTTGGATTACCGTACCATGATCCTGGCATCTTTCTTAAATGCACTGCAGGTGGAATGTTCCCGGATCGGATTCGACTGCGAGATCGTAGTCCAGACTTACGAGGATGACCACCTTGACCAGTACGATGCTTCCATTTTGAAAACCGGCTACAGCGCAGTTGTGATCGGTGCCTGTTCCTTGAAAGATATGAAATACCTAGAGAGCCTGTCACCGCAGATGCCGGTGGTGCTGATCAACCGTTATTCTGAGTACCTCTCTACTGTTTGTACCGATAACAAGATGATCGGCTTGATGGCTGCAAGGCAGATCCGTCAGAAAGGCTATACGGAAGCAGCCGTGTTTGCTTCCCACTCCGCATTTGTTGCCACCACCTTGCGTACCCAGGCATTCTTAGACGCCTGCGGACAGATTGGCCTGCATGTCACCCAAGATTCGGTCTTTCATGGAAATGGGACCATCGAGGACGGCTACCGTCTGGCGACAGAATATTGCCAGAATGGCGACAGGCCAAAGGTCATCTTTTGTGATTCAGATTCCATGGCATTGGGAGCGCTTCGTGGATTCCATGATTTAGGAGTAGAACTTCCACAGGATGTGGAGATGTTGTCGATTGGAATGTTGGATGCCTCTTTGACAGAATATTCCTCACCTTCCCTGAGTGTGATCGAGATGCCAAACAAAGAAATCGGTGCTCAGATCATCCGCTTATTACAGAAAAAAATCCAGGAAAATGACCTGACTCCAGAGCATATCGAACTGGAAGCCAAACTAATCCTGCGGGAAAGCTTCCAGGCTGCTGACTAACCAAACTGCTTGAAACGTCCGGTCAGAAAATGGCATCCACGAAGAAAAAATTGATCCAGAATTCTATCCTTACGTGTTTTATGAGCCAATGATTCCATCGGAGTACCTGTTTCTTGATTCTAATGGTAATGAATTAAACTGATGACTGCATGAAATGGAGAATGATTATGAATCTTACATTTGATAAAAAGAAATGTATCCTTTTGGCCACCTGGCTTCTGACCGGAATCCTGTCTTTTACCGTAGTCGGTAAATATGCTGCCGCGCCGGAATCCCACCAGGCAACGATCACATCTCTGGACGAGAAGAAAAATACAGTGCTGGAACTGACCATGGCTGCTACAGCGACTTCTGCGGTGATCACGCTTCTGCCCGGTGATATCGGTACGCCGATCGCCGAAAAGGTGGCTGATTTAAGCGGTTACCTGCTGATCGTCCTATGTGCCATTTTCCTGGAAAAATACTTGGTGACCATCACGGGATACGCTGCTTTTAAGATATTCATTCCGGCCGCTTGTGTGCTTTTTGCTACCAATCTCTTTGTCAGCAACCGTAGCCTTGACCGTCTGGCGCGGAAATTACTGGTTTTTGGAATCTGTATTTTTCTTGTGGTTCCTTCCAGTGTGAAGATATCCGATCTGATCGAGCACACCTACCAGGCACAGATCGAAGCGACCCTGGAGGAAGCAAAAGGAACGGAAAAGCTGTTAGAAAACAACGCAGAATCTGAAGCCGCCGATCACGCATCCGGCTCAGCCGCTTTGGATAACCAGACGGATCAGTCTCAACAGACCACAGAGCAGTCTCAGCAGATCACGGGGCAGTCCCAACAGACCACGGAAATTTCTGGCTTCTGGCAGAAAGCAAAGGATGCACTATCTGGTGCGAAGGATTCTGTGGCCAGCGCTGTAGAGAATGTAACCCTCTCTTCCGAAGAACTGGTACAGAAGGTAGAGACCTCTCTCAGCCATTTCGTAGAAGCCGTGGCAGTGATGCTGATCACCTCCTGTGTGATCCCGCTTCTGGTATTGTTTGTTTTCTTCTGGCTGATCAAGATCCTTGTGGATGTGGATCTCTCCAGCGGGAAGTTCCAGAAAAGAAATCCATTATGAAATATCACCGCATCATTACCCTGAAAAATGGCCAGGAAGCTGGAACCGCCGGAATCGAGTCTATTGGAAACAAATACAAAGTTCATCATCGGGCGGATTCCAGGAATTGATCCTTATGCGGAAAGAATTTTAGAAGGGAACTATCATGACACGCAATACCCACACACAAACCTACGGAAATCCAGACTCTCCCATCGTCCTGGTCCAGCCAGTGGATGACCACGATCTGGAGGAAATGGAAGCAGAAGTTTCCGAAATCCAACGGCTAACTTCCATGGATTTTTGCCTGATTGCCGTAAAAGTGCGAAGCTGGAATCAGGATCTGTCTCCATGGAAGGCACCTGCTGTATTTGGCAATCGGGACTTTGGCAATGGCGCAGCGGATTTTCTAAGAAACATTACAGAACTATGCTCTGATCCTCATAAGACCTATTACTTAGGCGGTTACTCTCTCGCCGGACTGTTTTCCCTATGGGCTGCCTATCAGACGAGCCTGTTTGCCGGGATTGCAGCGGCATCGCCGTCTGTCTGGTTTCCAGGATTTTTAGACTACGTAAAAGCCCACAAATTTCAATCTTCCTGTGTCTATCTAAGTCTCGGTGACCGGGAAGAACGGACAAAAAATTCAGTGATGGCTGCTGTGGGAGACTGCATCCGCGCCTATGATAACTGGTTGAAAGAACAGAAAATCCAGTGTACGCTGGAGTGGAACAAGGGAAATCATTTTCAAGATCCTGGGCTTCGGACAGCCAGAGCGTTTAGCTGGGTGTTAACGCAGCCGTCCAGGACTTTATGACCTGGCGTCCACGCCATGGTATTTAAACATCCAGACCACTGGAACCATCGTGGAGGTTATCGTTGTGATTCTTCTGGTCGCCATGTGGATCATCAGACGAATGGACAAATAAATTTAACCCTGCGGTGATAGGAAGCGACATTTCTCGCATCCCACCGCAGGGTTCTTTTATATTTACCGCAAATAAATGGATTTTAACAATCGGATTCCACTCTCTGTCTGAAATACCGTTTCCAGCATATGCTGCACATTTTCTCTGGAATAACTGCTCTCTCCTGCGTTCACCAGGTAATCTGCCTCCAGCAGGATCTGATAATCAATCCCGTCAACTCCCGTATAGGTATGGTGATGAGCCACCAGCCAGGAGATCCGCTTTACATCCTCTTCCGCCACTGGAAGATCCTTGAAAAATTCACTGACCAGTGGCGGACTCTCCAGCTCCTGCTTCTTTCCATTGGCATTGCCGTATTTCTCCCTGCATAATGGACAGGAAATGTCATGAACCACTGCCGTCAGCTCCAAAACCTCCTGGGTATGGTCATCCAGTCCTTCCATCTGTCCAATGTTTCTGGCATAAGACCAGACTTTCAGAAAATGGTTGATGTCATGCTGGCTTCCCTGATAGAAATCAATCATCTTTTCGATAGCGTTTGATACGATCATGGATTCTTCTCCCTTTCTTTTATGCCAATGATGTTGTGGTCAAAAATTCTCCAGCAAGCAGGCTTACGTTGAACCTCTGATCTTTTGACCCTGATACGCAGCCGCAAAACGGCTAGGATTTAGGTTTATTATACCATTTTTGTATTCATTACGCAAGAATCTTACTCACAGGAGGTTATTTTTATGTCCCGTTCCAAAGAAATGGATTTAACGACCGGAAATCCATTCTGGTCCCTGCTTCTTTTTACAATCCCAGTCATTTTGGACAACCTGTTCCAGCTTTTTTTACTTTGGCAGATTCTGTAATCGTTGGAAAAACTCTTGGGGCCCAGTCACTGGCTGCAGTCGGCTCCACCAGCATCATCCTTTATTTCGTTTTTTGTTTCATCAATGGCTTCACCGGAGGCTTTGGCATCTGCCTTGGACAGAGCTGCGGAGCCAGAAATGAAACGGGTATGCGCAAGAGTATTGCGGTTTCCACCATTTTAAGTATCGTGTTCACCATGGTTCTGGCGATATTGTGCTGCGTTTTCTCCCATCAGATCCTGTATCTGATGAAAATCCCGGCAGATATTTATGAGGAAGCCTATGATTATATGTTCATTGTCCTTTTAGGTACTGGTGCAACAGTCTGATAGAATGCTGGTGAAACGGCCTTTGGTGATTGGAGATCATTGGGTGCTCACTGGATTCTCCAAAAAAGCAGGGATCCATCAACCATAAAAGTTGATGGATCCCCATGAAACAGAATCACACACTATCATTCTGTATGTTTCCTTCCGGTCACCATTGCACCGGTCTTTAGATCCAGATAATAGAGATGTCCATCCTGCGGATCTGTAAACCAGCCGGTCTTCATCGCTCCCTTGGTACCGTCAGATACCGGGTTCAGATAATACCAGTTTCCATCCACATCCTTAAACCAGCCGGTCTTCATCGCTCCCCGCATACCGTCAGATACCGGATTCAGATAATACCAGTTTCCATCCGTATCCTTAAACCAGCCGGTCTTCATTGCACCCTGCGTACCGTCGGATGCCGGATTCAGATAATACCAGTTTCCATCCGCATCTTTAAACCAGCCGGTATCCATGTACCCGTCCGCACCAAAGTGATACCAGAACATGGTTCCCTCGTACAAAAGCTGTTTCCATGCATTGGATACACGACGTCCATCGCTATCATAGTAGCTCCATCTGACTACGCCATTGACTTTCTTTGTTTTCCATGCATTTCTGGTCACATTCCGGTCGGTATCCTCTCTGTCACTGTCAGAACCGGTGTTCCTATCACCTTTCGAATCATCAGGAGTTTCTGGACTGCTGCTTTCCAGGACTGCCTGCGCCGTCACACGGTGTCCTTCTGCCTGATCCAGCGCATCCAGGAGTGCTTCGTTCACAGTTGTATACAACGTGCCGTTGATCTTCCAACCCTTGAACACAGCTCCATCCTTGCTGACTGTCGGAAGCGCTTCATCCATCTGCTCCAGGGTATAGCTCCGCTCTCCGACTCCATTATCAAATGCAACCGTTCCCTTTCGGCTGTCTGAGAGCAGCTCAAAGGTACTAAAGCCATCCTTGTTGACAAACTCTGCCATCGCACTTCCCTGTTTTACCCTTACTGTTACAGGATAATATGCAATTCCTCCATTATGAAGCAGATGGCGGATAAAGAGAGCTTCGGTCGGATAACCTGCCGAGAGCGGCAGTGTGATCGTAACCGGGATTCCGATCTTCTGTGGGATCGCTGAGCCGATCAGAACTGTATTCTTACCGGTTCCTTCTTCCTGCATGGTCTCTTTCTTTCCGGCTGTTGTGGCTTTTACATTGTATAATGCGTTGATCTCAAAAGTGATCACATTCACTCCCTGTTTTTCGGTCACACCCTTTACTTCCACCGACATATACGGCTCAACCACCAGTCTTACCTTCTTTTCGGCGGTATCGATTCTTTCCTTCTGAAGTTTTTCCTTCGCTTCCACTCCGGAAATCGTCTGATCTTCTCCTGTTTTTACGGTCACATCCCCGTTTTCCGTTTCCCCGATCAGATCTGCTGCCGCAGTATCCAGTCCGGTAATTTCCGGGGCGTTATTCTCTAAGAGGTTAGCGATCGCTTTTACCTCCTCCGGTGCATCTGCCGGAACCGGTGCAATCTTCGGCGCTGCCACCGAAACCTCCGGGGTCTGTGCCTTTCCAATGGTAATCTCTCTTGTTACCGTTGTTCCATTGTAGCCAGTATCCCCGGCAACCTCAGCCGTCACGAGGACTGTTCCGGCTCCGATGATCTTCGCCTCTGTTTTTCCGTTCACTCCGGATAACTCCAGAACTCCATTGTCAGCAGGAACGGAGAATTTCACAGCTCCTTTTCCCTTCTGTCCGGTAAGTACCAGTGCAAATGGATCATCACCGTAGATTTTTCCATTCACTTCTTCGATCTGCACCTTGTCTTCGTCTGCTTTTCCTACCTCGAAGCTGCAGCTTACCGGTGCAGGCTTATTGTAATTCTCCTTCTCTGCGCCATCAGCCGGAAGCACATATTTTGCCGAAATTTCATGCGTACCGACAGAAGGAACCGAATATTCCATGGATGCGGTTCCATTGGTCAATGGGATCGGCGTCTGATTGAGCGGCTGTCCGTTTTCATAAAATATTACCGTTCCGGCCAGCACATCCTGATAAACTCCCTTCGCTTCCAGAGTCAGAACATAAGTATCTTCCACATTTCCAAGAACTGCCAGGAGTCTCTGCATCAGACCTGTTTTCTTTCCGGCTTTCAGATTCAGAGAAATGGTTCCCTTCTGAACGGTGATCGGTCTGGAATCATCATTTGCTGTGTAATTGGTACCATTTTCCATACGAATCGTTACCATTGTCGTACCTGCGCCATGGATCGTTGCCCAGCCATCTGCATCAACCGTCAGTACACTCTCATTATCGCTGGCATAGGTCACAGCTCCGTCTCCGATCCATGTTACTCCGCTCAGAGGGAAACTGGCATCTCCATAGGTTTTCTGTGCTGGCCATTTCGAATTATCAATCTGAATCTGAGCTGATACTGGCGTGATATCCCCGGTTGTTTCAGCCGGAATGATCACCTCGTAGTTGTTCAGATCTGCAGCGCCAATTCCTGTTATCTCTGCCTTGCTGGAATCAAGCAGGATCTTTTTCCCTGTTCCGGCATTCGGATTCGTATAAGAACCTGTTAAACCTTTGATCTCCAGTTGTTCTTCACCATCTCCTGTATTCACTCCGGTGCCGACGGTCAGCGGACTCGGCACATCTGCCGTTGTGTCGTCTACGGAATAGGCTCTTGGATTTACATTGACTGTTACAGTCACTTTCTTCTTCGAGATCGTTGGTGTTACGGTATCAGACAATGCGGCATCGCTGTCATACTGATTACTTACACCGCTTGGCTCAAAGATAACTGTATAGCCCTGTGTTCCTTTTACGTTCGGGTAAATCTCTGATGCCTTCTTACTGCTGCCATTAATTATCTGCGTATCTGCAAATTTCCATTTTCCTGCCACTGTCTGATTGGAGGAATTATAAATATGATATCCGGATGCCAGGGAAACAGAGATCTTATCAAGGGAATCCCCATAAGTGCCGCTTGTAACCCACTTCGGGGTTCCGCTTCCGATCACTCTTAAAACATCCTTGGTTGTCACGTTCGCAATGGCAGACAGTTCGGAAGCGAACTGACCAGGCTTATTTCCGGATGCTTCAACTGCTTTCATTCTGCGGGCTATCTCATAGCCGACAGCAGGCTGCAGATTTGTAAACGCAGGAGAAGTCTGCCAGGTAAATGTCGTTCCGGTTGATCCTACCTCACGGATTCCATATTCGTAAGCAGAAGCCTGCGCGCTGTCATCCAGTTTGATCTGCCTGCTTGTGGCAGTGATATTCTTCGTTGAAAGACCGGCCGGTGCTTTCGGTCTTGCAGGGATCGCGATATTTACAGCTTTACTTGCAAAGTGTTTATCTTGATTGCTTGCGGCAATCCTGTAATAAACCTTATCTGCTGCCGTTGCCGAAGTCCCATGTGCAGGAATATTGTCAGCAATTGTAACCGCCTTTCCATTGCCCTTCTTTGCCGATGCCCAGTATGTCGGCTCTGTGGTTCCGATCTGATATTCGATGCCGGCAGAAACCGTGATGGTTTCGTTCGTGTAGGAAATCGCTGGCTTCTGATTGTCTGCGATCACTGGTCTTGCAGGAATCTTCACTGCTACGGCTTCACTGACCGGTCCGGAAGAAGAAGCTTTCTTGCGGACGTACAGAGTTTTGTTCTTCCCTGTCTGCAGCTGATCCAGCACGCTCGTCAGGCTAAGCTGAGAGTTTTTAAAGATTGAAATCCAGGAATCTGCACCTGCAGACTCTGCATACTCCAGATTGACATCGAATACGTTCTTTAAGATTTCCCGTTCATAGTCGATGGAAACGGCATCTTGCGTTGGTGCAGCCTGTTGGGTTTGGAAATCAACGTAGACAGCCTCCTTCGTAGGATAGAGCTGAAGCGAATACCGATATTCGGTACCTGGCTGTAATCCAGTTAAAGGAATCGAAACTTGTTCACTTTTATCTTTGGAAGTTATATTTATCTTATTTGTACTACCCTGCACTTCATTAACCGTATGATCTCCTTCCAGCCATCTCAGATCATAAGTTGAATTTCCCAGCTTTACTGTCACTTTAATCGTAGCCGAATTTGTAGTAATATCTGTAACCGTTGCTGAAACAATTTCTCCTTGTTTGTCATTATAGTACTTTGGGTTGCCGTTTGCATCATAATATACTCGTTTGCTGTACTTAACAAACTGCGGATAAGCATCTTTTCCGATATTCTGACCCCAAACAACATTATTATCGGCATTTAAGCGGTAGGCAATTTCACCGGACTTGAATTGCTCCTTGGTAGCATAAATCACCTTACTGCTAGGGCCATCGTATACTGATTGATAGCAATTCACATAATTACCTGATGAAGATCGTTGATACATTCCATTATTTGCACTAGTAAAACAATTTTTCACCGTTCCAGAATATACAGCATATAAAAAAAACTTAACATCTCCAACCGCAAAGCAATTTTCAATCGTTGCCCCATCCGAAACACTATAACATAATCCTTGCAACCAAGCCTGCCCATTCGTTCTTTCAAAAGCCAATCCCAAATTCGTTACCTTTCCACCGGCAATTCCTCCTATCATGCCATGATTAGTATCATCAGACTGCAGTCCAGAAATCACATGATAGTTTCCGTCAATATTTCCATGAAATTGATTATTCCACACATCTCCTATTTTCTTCCAAGGATGTCTGTCCGGAATATCAATATCCTTCATCAGTTTCAAACTGCTGTCATGACTAATTCCATTATTGTTAAACTGTTCCGCAAACCAGAAAAGCTGACCAGCATTGCGGATCTCATAAACACCTTCTTTATTTTTCGTTGCCGGCTGATATCCTTCCTTGCACTGATTGCAGAAACCGTCCGCATCAAAGGATTCATGCTTGCAGCTGGTATCCTCTACATACATCTCGATTTCATTTGAATTCGTAGCTGAAATGGTCTGATCCGATTTTACGATTGGCTGACCACCGTTCAATTTCGGTACCGTTACTGAAATTTCTGTCCGTCCTGCATTCTTCGGCAGATATACCGTCAGATATCCCTTATTGTCACCGCCATAAGCAATCGTCTTCGATGGAAGTACCATCTTCGCGATGTCATTTTCCTTATTAACTAATTCTGTACCATCCTGTTTGATGGTAATTTGGCTTACTTCCAGCGGATCATCAAAGCGGTTGATCGCCATGGAAACAAATTTTAACTTTGTTTCGTAAAGCGGAATGCCCTTTGTCAAAGTAATCGGATTCTTTTCATTTTCACCGAAGACAGCATTTCCCATCTGATACACATACTTGTCTCCGACTTTTACCACTACTTTTCTTTCGCCAGCAGATGGCTTCAGATAATTGGATGCCGTAAATGTGCCTTTATAACCACTCACCTTCATGGTTCCGGCGTCCCAGGTAATCTCTCCCACGCTGATTGTCACCGGATAAGAGCTTTCGGTTAATCGTCCATCATCAATGGTGCCCTGAATGGTATAGTTTTTCAGTCCGAAATTTTCACTCTTTGGGAAATAATCGCCGCCATTTAAGTTTACTACGGCTTTATCACTGATGGAAATAGAGCCATCCAATGTACTACCCTGCGGCAGTGACCAGTCAGGTTTCACTGCCATACCGATCGCATATACTTCATTCTGATATGCAATGGCTGAAACCGTTCCGCCATTGATCACAATCTCACCACACCTGTATCCGCCTACTACCGCTTTTGCTCCACCGCCGCCACAGCCGATTCCGGCTCCGGGGCGCATTCCTGCGTTCTTAGTATATCCTCCACAGGCCGTCACCTTGCCGCCATTGATCTCAATCTTATCCACGCAGCCGTTCACTCCACCGCCAATTCCGGCTCCGCCGTATACAGTTCTATTCATATGGTAGCTTCCATGTCCGCCTTTGGCATACACAGTTCCGTTGTTGATGATAATGGTACCGCTGCCGCTCTCTGCACTGCCGCCAATACCGGCTGCCATCACGCCGCCATAAGCTTTGATATCGCCTCCGTTGATCTCAATCGTCCCCAAGGAACCATTTCTCAAGCTTGACGCACCAATTCCGGCTCCTTCTCCACCGGTTGCTGTCAGACTTCCCTCTCCACTGATCGTCAATGTACATCCTTCCGGAACCTCAATAGCCGCACAGTTATCACCGCCCTTGAGCGTGTTTTTTTCTTTCAGAATAAGATTCAGGTGTGCACCATTCATCAATTGGATCGCCGGTACCCAGGTCCTCGCTGTATCATCGTTCTTATCGTGAGGTATCTGGATATCCAGATTAGAAATTGTGATTGTAACATCCACACCATTAACCAGAATAATGTTGGTCGTACTGGTTCCCGTTATAGTTGCATTATTATACTGTGCCAATGTGTCACTGTTGATGCCGATACCGTTCTTCGCAATATTATAAGTACCTGTTGATGCCAGCAAAGCGATTCCGCCATCCATGCTGACCTCGATCTCCGGAAGCTCCACGCCCGCTGCCAAAATATACTCTCTCGGAAGAACCGGAAGATAATAATAGAAACCACTTTTCTCTTTCCGGTTCTCATCCGGCTCCCAAGTAACGCTGATATCCGTCAGCACCGGGATATCTTCTGAGATTTCCTCATCTTCAAACTCATAATCTTCAAGAAAATCCCCGGCATTGCTGTCGGTCGCGATCAGAAACGTACCCTGCTGGTCTTTCTCCTGGTCTTTCTCCTGGTCTTTCTCCTGAACTTCCTGTTTATCTGCTTTCTCCTCCTCATTGCTATCCGGCACGTTTTCTGAATTTTCTGTTTCCGGAGTTTCCTCCTCATTCAGATTTTCTTTCTTTGCATTACTGCCGGTAGCAATTTCCGAGTCTTCTTTCTTATCACGGTCGTCTGCTGCCGCTTTCTCATCTTCCGCGCCCTTATCGCGATCCGCATTATTTTTCTGATGATTCACGTTCTTATATTCCACCACCGAAGCCTCGATCGTCTCCGGGAAATTCAGATAATCCTCAAAGTTTTCTCCGGCATCCGCAGGGATCTGAATATGCGCGACCTCCTCCGGTAATTCCGTAAATCCCGTGATCACTTTCAACTTTTTTGTAGGGACTGCAGCAAACGTTGCAGACGGTATGCATAACTGCATCGCCATCATTGCCGCCAATGCTGCAGATACGATCTGCCGTTTCTTCTTTTTATACCTCATATCCATTTCCTCCTGTTGTCATTATTTTCTATATAGCGTGACGGTTTTGTTCTCTCCGGTAATATTTTTATTCATACTTTTCCTCCTCACCTGATTCATTACTTTCCCTTTTTCCCTGAAGAAGCCGGGAGACTGCTTCCTCCTTCTGACTATAGCTGCATAGCGCAATTCGCATTTCCATACCTCCGTTTCCTGATGGGCTCCATCGCCTCATATAGCTCCTGATCACTACAATCTATGGAGAGGAATGCCGGGATACGAAGCTGATACGCGATCAGGGCGAAGTTTTCATCATCGCTCCACCAGACAAGCGGTGTTTCCGGTGCCAGCTGCTTTGCCTGAATG
>OGEQ01000639.1_pt1 | contig 35170 bp, 30 predicted proteins | sample 1570731 | NCBI WGS metagenome assembly OGEQ01 (sample SAMEA2582132, study PRJEB24529) | metagenome | biome: Human gut stool | place: China | collected 2011
ACGAAGCGGTATCATTTGAGTGATACAAGCGGTACTGTTTGAGCGCTATGATCAAGTATTCGTTATGGAAAACCTTATAGGGGTCCATCTGCTGCATTTTTTCCTTGATTTTCTGCTCTATTCCTTCTGATGGTTCCGGAATTTCGGCACCCATTTCCTTGGCAGCAGCCTCATCCTCGGCAGCACCGGCACTATCACCCAGACTTCTGCGAACCTCGCTGCGCTCACGATACGCATCAATAGAGAAAGGATTTACCTCCATCACCTTACCGTAGGTCTGTTCAGCCTCCTCCATCTTTCCCTGCGCCTTCTCTACACGAGCCTTCAGCAACAGCACATCCTCGTTGCCCGGAATATGCTCATAGAGGAAAGTTGCATCGAGTTCTGCCTCAGAAAGCTGAGCCTGATCCAACAGGATGCTGCCACGAAGCAATCGGGCGGCATAGAAATCCTCACGCTTGCCTATCGCCTCAGTCAGCATCGATACGGCACGGGGTGCATCGCCCAGCCCTTTGCAGGCTCTGGCATAGAAGAAATACGTCTCTACATTCTCAGCATCCAGCTGCAGAGCCTTATCGCACACATCCGTCATGGCGATATAATCCTCCATCATATACGCCACATCTGCCATGCGGAGCAATACTGCTATGTTATCGGACTGTACCTCCGAGATTTTCAGCAACTGGGCGTAAGCCTGCTGCAGATTGCCCATAGAGATGTAAGCCTGCGAAAGATAGTCTCGGCATTCCAGATCTTCTGCATTCAGCTGCAGAGCGTGTTCCAAAGACTTGGCTGCAAGGTCAAATTGATGCATGCGGAGAGCACGAACACCTTCATATTTCACCTTGTCGAAGCCCTTTTCCTTCGTTTCTCTCACTTCTTCAGTAGTTTTTTGCCCACCAAATAGCTTTTTCAATATGTTCATAATTCAACAGTTTATTTAGGTTTTGAATTGTTTTTGTTGAAATCGTATCAAACGACAGGGCAAAAATACGAATAAAATCCCGAAAAACGCCCCTTTTTTGGAAGAAATATTTTCTTTTTTCTGATTACGAGAAGAAAAACATAAACTGAGACGGGCAGCCAGCAACCTCATAAGTGTCTGCTTTTTAGTGGGTTATAAGTATTTCTCAATTCTACTAAAGGCTTCAAACGTCTCAGTCTCAGTTGTCTCAGTTGTTTTTCAAGTACCCCCTCTTCTTCTTTTATTCTTATATATATATTATATATTTATATATAATTAATTAATAATCAACAAGTTATAAAGATAAAGAAAGAGAGAGAACGGAAGAATGGTACCCCCTTTATTTATAACTGAGACTCTGAGACTGAGACTCTCTGCTCATCCCGAACAAAAAAGCAGAAGTCTGCCAGCATCCCTGCCAGCAGACTCCTTTTCCATAAACCGAACCTAAATTTTACACTTTCTTTTTCTAGGAAATGCAATTACAATGTAAACCTAAATATAACCTATTACCTTGATGAAACTTCTAATACGCTTTTCTCTATTATAACGCTTTGCAAATGAATACCTTCTTAAGACTATTCAGCAACAGCCTGCTGCTCTACAGCCTTGTCCGCAACAGTCTGCTCTGTAGACTCCTGCTTAGCAGAATCCTCAACGCTAGCCTGAGAACTGATAGCTGTGCCTTCTACTGTTGAATCGGCTGGAGCTACTGTATCAACTGGAGCTACTTCAGAATTACCCATCATTTTGCTAGAAGCAAAAACATTACTTACTGAAACCATTACCATAGCTGCGATAGCTGCAAAAACGAACTTCTTCATAATCTTATCTTTTAAACTGTTATTACTAATATTGTTATTTACTTTCGTTGTGGATTCATTATCAAACCCGCTATTCATTATCACAAGATGCGTGCCAGAAAATGAGCAAACCGACTACATCTCCTGATTATCAACCACTTATCATTTCCGCATCAAAAACAGAGAGTGGGGATAATGGGGAATGAATGGGGAAAAAATCCACAAAAAAATGGAGATTCCGTTCCAGATAACTTCCATTTTCCCCAAGAAACAGTTTTGTTTCACCCCGAATTCCAGATTTCTTTATTGCTTCAGATTCATTCCCAGCCATACAAGAGAGCATGGTTACCCAAAAAGAAAGCACAAAAGCTAGAAAAATGAAACAGATATAGCCCTCAAAAACGCTCCTTTTTGGAAGATACATTCCTTTTTCAAGTTATACGGAAGATTGATGATTGCGTTAACCACTTGATACTAAGCCTTTTAGAAGAAAGCAGATTAGAAAATCTTCCAGATTCCAAATCTTCCAATTATTTTTTCTGCATACCCGCCTACCTCTATGTATATATATATTATATATATAATTAACTAATAATCAATAAGTTATATAACACAAAGAAGTAAAGAAGAAGGACAAACTAAAGATGCATACCCTCTTAAAATTAATTGGAAGAACTGGAATCTGGAAGATTCAGCAGGTTAACTGGAACGCTAGAAATTCATTAACTGTCTGATAATGAGCCTTCTAGAAGAAAGGAAAGCGTTCCAGTTCCAGTTGTTCCAATTATTTTTTCAACATATCCCTCCTACCCCTATTTTTATATATATATTTATATATTATATATATAATTAATTAATAATCAATATATTATATAATATAAAGAAGTAAAGAGAAAGGACAAGCGAAAGATATGAACCCACTCAAAATTAATTGGAACAACTGGAACAATTGGAACGCAGCCCCAGGAAAATCCCCTTTTCTCTAGAAGGCAAGCCCTATCCATTTGCTTTTCCACTTAAATACTCTCTTCGATTATGCATGTAACTGAAACTACAAGGATTAGATAAAAAACAGATAAATTTCCTTTTCAAAAGGAAATAATTGCCGATTTCTTTCCTTTTTAGAAGGAAAGTTTGTATCTTTGCAACCGAGTGTAGGTATCTACATATTAACAATAAAATAATCAGTAATAAAGAAGGTACACAAATGGAACTACGCAGCACATTTCAGTCAATCATTTCCTTGCACCAAGAGGAATTACCTTTTGCCTTGCAAGAGAGAAGCACCCAACTTCCGTTGGATGGAAACCGCATCGTGACAGTTACTGGCATTCGCCGTTGCGGAAAGTCATCATTATTGGGACTTACGATTAATCGCCTGCTACAACAAGGAACTCCAAAAGAGCGCATCCTCTATGTTGGCTTCGACGATGAACGTTTTCTTTCCATGTCGCCCGAAAACTTCGATGAATTGCTGCAAGCTTATCGTGAAATGTATCCTGATACATCGCTTAAGGATGTTTATATGTTTTTTGATGAGATACAACTCATAGAGGGCTGGGAACTCTTTGTTCTCCGGGTGTATAAGAATTATTGCAAGCATATCTATATAACAGGTAGCACAGCCAAGATGCTTTCAGAAGAAATGGCTTCCGCTTTGCGAGGATGGCCTGACGAATATCGCGAGTATCCTTTGAGTTTCAAGGAATATTTGGCGTTCAAAGGCACCAAGGCAAATCCATTTAGCGAAGCTGGAAAGGCAAAGATGGCGGTCTCCTTCCGCGGTTATTGCGAGGAGGGCGGTTTTCCAGAGGTTGTTCTCGAAAAAAGCAAGATAGAAAAAGTCAAAATCCTGCAATCTTACTTCAACACCATGCTCTTCAGGGATATGGTGGAGCATTATCATATCGGAGCTTCTCCTTCGGTGGTGCGTTATTTCTTAAAGCGTGTGATGAACAATCTCACGAAGCCGACTAGCGTGAACAATATTTATAACGACTTGAAGTCGCAAGGTTTAAAGGTCTCCAAGGATTCCCTCTATCTGTGGCTCGACTATGCTTGCAATATTTTCATGTTTCGCAAAGTGGAAAAATACGATAAGTCGATGGTAAAACAGCGTTCTGCTCCTGCCAAGTATTATGTGGCTGACATTGCCCTGCGCAATGCCGTATTATTGCCTGAGAGCGAAGATGCAGGCAAGGCTTTGGAGAATATCGTTTATCTCAACTTAGAGAGAACACTTGGAGAAGAGGACGGGATATTCTACTTCTATGAATCGAAGGAATGCGACTTCGTTGTGAAAAAGGGCGAGCGTGTAGCAGAACTGATACAAGTCTGCTGGACATTGAATGATGATAACGTAGAACGAGAGATAGGAGGCTTGATAGCAGCCTCCTCCGTTACAGGCTGCAAACAGGGTAAAATCATCACTTTTTCCCAACGGGAGACCTTCGAACGAGACGGAATAAGGATTGAGGTTATGCCGATATGGGAGATGGAATAGAAAAGCAAAAAAATCCTTAAATAAAGCAACTTTTAGAATTATTTCGAAGTATAGTTAGAAATATTTTCGTATTTTTGCAAAGTATACTTTAAAATATTTCTGTATGGACAAGCAAATTATCAAAAATATCATCATAGACTGTAGATAAATGCAGAGGATAACGCATAAGAGAATCAGAATTTCCTGGCTGCTGCTATTGGTTTACCTTCCGATGCTGCTGGCCGTTACGTTTCACCATCATGGTGAAGCGCAGGGAACTCATGCAGATTTCTATTGTGCTGATTGCGCCCATCATGTTCATCACGACGGCCATCTGATAGCCCTGCAGAATACCATGCACGACTGTGTGCTCTGCCAATTGCAAAGCACACCTTATCTGGCTCCATCCCTCGTGGTTTGGGTTGCCATCGCCGTGCTCCATCTCTCCCCTCGCCGTGCCTTCTGCTCTCCTTGCTTGTGCAGGGCGAAGGGGGTAAAATCTACCCGTGCTCCACCTTATTATCAGTTTTTATAAATAATTGAAAAAATAACATAATAAGGTAATTAATAACATAATGAGAACAATATTGAAAGCAATATTGCTGATGAGTCTATGCTCGTCGGCAACAGCCCCAGCTATGGCTATAAACAGAACAAATCATGATAAGAAGGACGCAAACATTTATGAAGAAGAGGCAAACGATTCTACCAGACACCAGCCGCTGACGGAATCGGGCGTGAAACTGAGCGAAGTGGTGGTAACAGGCTTGACGGGCAGCCAGAAACTGAAGCAATCGCCGGCACCTATCTCCTTCGTTTCTGCCCGCCAGCTCGAAATGCAACCTTCTACCAACATCATCGACGCCATCGCCCACCAGCCAGGCGTTTCGCAGATTACCACGGGAAGCGGAATTTCAAAGCCCGTAATCCGTGGCCTGGGCTATAACCGCATGGTAGTGGTAAACGATGGAATAAGACAGGAAGGACAGCAATGGGGCGATGAACACGGAATAGAAATCGACCCTGCTTCGGTTCATTCCGTAGAGATTCTAAAAGGCCCTGCAAGTCTCATGTATGGCTCGGACGCGATGGCTGGCGTCCTTATCTTCCATTCCGCTCCTACCCTTGCTAAGGGCGACATGAGAGCAAATTTCTCAACGGGTTATCAAACCAACAACGGACTTTTCGATTATTCGCTCAACTTTGCCGGCAACCAGGGCGGCTTTGTCTGGAACACCCGCTACAGCGGAAAGATGGCGCATGCCTACAAGAATAAATACGATGGTTACGTCTTCGGTTCTTCACTCCGAGAGCAGGCATTCTCGCAACTTCTCGGTTGGAACTACCGCCAGGGGCATTCGCATCTCACACTCGATTATTATCATCTCACTCCAGGCATCGTAGAGGGAGAAAGAGATGAGAAAACGGGCGAACTGGAAATTCCGGATGGCTACGATGCCAAGAGTTACGGCAAACCGATGCCTTATCAGCAGATTCATCATTACAAGGCTGTACTTGATAATTCCTGGTTCCTGGGCGACGGCAATCTAAAGTTCCTCCTGGGTTATCAGCAGAACCGCCGTCAGGAGTTTGAGGAGGAAGAGAATCCGAAGGAATGCGGACTCGATTTCATGCTCCATACCATGAATTACGACCTGCATTATCTCTCGCCGGAAATGAATGGATGGAAGTTCTCAACGGGCATCAACGGCATGTGGCAGCAGTCGATTAATAAAGGTTCTGAATTTCTGATTCCAGCCTATCATCTCTTCGATTATGGTGTATTTGCCACGGTGAGCAAGGAGATAGGCAAACTGAACCTGAGCGGCGGCATCAGATACGATCATCGCCATCTGCACAGCGAGGCGGATTCTTTCCGTTTTCAGGCCTTTAAGCGCAGCTTTGAGGGAGTAACCGGAAGCATCGGATTGGCTTATGAAATCCTGCCCGATTTCAATCTTAAGCTGAACCTGGCAAGAGGATTCCGTGCTCCAAACATCAGCGAATTATCATCGAATGGTGTGCACGAGGGAACCCAGCGATACGAATTGGGAAATACCGGTTTGAAGCCTGAGAACAGTTGGCAATTCGACCTTGGTCTGGATTATTCTTCGCCTATCATTTCGGCAGAGCTCTCGCTGTTTGCCAATCGCATCAACCATTACATCTATAGCGAGAAGTTGGCAGATGAGAACAATCAGCCTGTCCTCATCGACGACACGCCTGCCTACCAGTTTACTTCGGGCGACGCCCGCATTCTGGGTGGTGAGGCGAGCATCGACATCCACCCTGTGGAGCATCTGCATATCGGCAACACCTTCTCGTATGTCAACTCGGTTCAGTTGCATCAGCCATCCGAATCAAAGTATTTGCCATTCACCCCAGTCCCTCGCTGGGTTTCGGATGTAAGGTATGAGTTTGTCTGCGACGGCAAGACTTTCGACCATCTCTTCGTAAAACTACAGATGGATTGCAATCTCCGCCAGAACCATTATTTCGCATCCAACGATACGGAGACCGCTACGCCATCGTACACCTTATTAAATATGTATGCCGGTACCGACGTGAAGCTCCATGGCAAGCGCATTCTCTCGCTCTATCTTTCGGGCGAGAACCTTACCAACCGTGCTTACCAGAACCACCTGAGCCGTCTGAAGTATCTTGACGTAAACCAGGTTACAGGCAGAAGAGGCGTTTACAATATGGGCCGCAACTTCAGCATAAAGATAGTGGTTCCGATAGAGCTGTAACTCCCCTTTTAGGATAAGCAATTCCTCATCAGGAATCAGAATTTTGAATAAACAAGTGCCGATAAAGATGCCAAAAGCTGCCGGAAAAACAACTTTTGGCGTCATTATCGGCATTTTTCCGTCTAATTATTAGACAAACATTACTACTTTTCTATGATATTTCGTAACTTTGCACCATGATTAAGAAACAAGGAACGATATTGATTGTTGATGACAACCGCAACATTCTTACTACGGTAAGGATGCTGCTGGAACCCATATTCGATGGCATCATCACCATCGCCAACCCTAACTCCATCCCAGCCAAGCTGAGAGAGGAGCATCCCGACGTGGTGCTGCTCGACATGAACTTCTCCAGCGGAATCAATTCGGGAAACGAGGGATTGTACTGGCTCAGGGAAATCAAGAGCCTCAGCCCGAAAACCGAGGTGGTGCTCTTTACCGCCTATGCCGACATCCAACTTGCCGTAACAGGCATCAAGGAAGGTGCCGCCGACTTCATCGTGAAGCCTTTTGAAAACGAGAAGATGATCCGTACGCTGGTAGAGGCTAGGGATAAGAACATGGCTGTGGATAACGCTATTGGCAAAAAAGGAGGAAAACTTTGTGGAAAAGATACGCAAAGCGCTATGTATTGGGGCGATAACGAAGTTATGAACAATTTGAGAAGCATTGTGGAAAAAGTTGCCGCAACCGATGCAAATATCCTCATTACGGGCGAAAACGGAACAGGTAAAGAGGTATTAGCCAACGAAATACACCGTTTATCCACAAGGTGTGGAAAGAAAATGCTGCCTGTGGATATGGGAGCCATTACGGAAACCCTTTTCGAGAGCGAACTCTTCGGTCATGTAAAGGGTGCCTTTACCGATGCCAAGGTGGATAAACCGGGCAAATTTGAGCTTGCCGACGGCAGCACCATCTTCCTGGATGAGATAGGAAACTTATCCTATGGTCTTCAGGCAAAACTCCTTACCGCCCTGCAACGCAGAAGCATCGTAAGAGTGGGCGGAAGCACGCAGATTCCCATCAACGTACGACTGGTTTGCGCCACCAACCGCAATCTGCAGCAGATGGTAAACGATGGCGAATTCAGAGAGGATCTGCTCTACCGCATCAACACCATCCATCTGGAATTGCCTGCCCTGAGACAGAGAAAATCAGACATCGTTCCGCTGGCAGAAAGATTCCTCCATCAATATGGCGATTTATATAATAAGTTGAATCTCCGTTTTTCGGAAGAGGCTGAGAAAAAACTTACCAGTTTGCCTTGGTACGGAAACATCCGTGAACTCCAGCACGCCATCGAGAAAGCCGTGATTCTATCTGATGGCGGAATGATTTCTGCCGAAGATATTGATGGCGGAAACCAGCAGAGAAAAGAGAAGCCCCTGGAAGAGGTTCAGACGCTCGACGAGATGGAGAGCCGAATGATAGAGAAAACCATCAGGGAATGTGAAGGAAATCTGTCGGTGGTAGCCGCAAGACTGGGCATTTCCCGCCAGACGCTTTATAATAAGATTAAGCGATATGGATTATAAATTAATTATAATTATCGTGCTTTTGCTCGTGGCTGTAGTGGGTTACATTCGCCTCTACCGCCACTATCGCCGTAACATCAAGAAGGTAACCTTCCTTTTTGATGCAATAGATAATGGGGATTTCTCCTTCAACTTTCCTACGGAGAAGGGGTTTAAGGAGGATAAGATCCTGCACAAATCCCTCAACCGCATCAAACTTTTCCTGCAGCATACGAGAGAGGAGCAGATGGATCGGGAGAAATATTACGAGCAGATTCTGAATGCTGTGGATACGGGCATCCTTGTGGTGGATAGTCACGACAACATCCTGCAGCACAACCAGGCAGCCCTCAGGTTGCTCGATACGGATGTGCTTACCCACATGAACCAGGTAAAAGGGAAACTGAAGGACGAGCACCTGGCAAAGCATGAGACCCAAGCCATGCTGAAAGACAAACACGTGCGCATCATCGCCCTGAGCGACGTGAGCCACGAGCTGAGCAATCAGGAAGTGGATTCTTGGATCAAACTGATTCGTGTGCTGACCCATGAAATCATGAATACCATCACACCGGTTACTTCGTTGAGCGAGACTCTGCTTACCCGGGTTACAGAAGATAAAGACTTGAAGCAAGGCTTGGAAACCATCCACAAAACAGGAACCGAACTGTTGGCTTTCGTCAACAACTATCGCCGTTTCACCCATGTTCCCCAGCCTCAGCCTGCTCTTTTCTATGTGGAACCATTCCTGGAAAGAATGGCGTTGCTCTGCAACCACGAAGTAGAGATTTTGGTTTCTCCCAAGGATTTGTTGGTTTATGCCGATGAGAGCCTCCTCTCTCACGTAGTAACGAATCTTCTGAAGAATGCCGTAGAAGCTTTCAAGGAAAAGGAAAGAGAAGACAAGCAGGAATGCCGCTCCGCAGATTTGCAATCCGTGGCAAGCAAGAAGGCATTTATCCGTCTCCAAGCCTACGCCAACGCCCAGGAATCCATCATCATCGACGTGAGCAACAACGCCGGTCTCATCCCCGAAGATGTAGCCTCCCACATCTTCATCCCGTTCTTCACCACGAAGCCGGAAGGAAGCGGCATCGGCCTCTCCCTCTCCCGCCAGATCATGCGAGTAAGCGGCGGCAGCCTCTCGCTCCATCAGGACAAGGCACAGGGAATCACCACTTTCCGCATCATTATTCCATAAAAAAGTATAATTTTGGGGAGGAAAGTTTGGCACTTTCGCTTTTTTACCATATCTTTGCCATTATAAAAGATTAAGCTTATGTCAACAGACGATAAGACCATATTAAAGATAAAAGATATAGCTAAATCTGCTATTCCTTCAGGAAGCAAGGCTATATTGTATGGATCAAGAGCGAGAGGTGATGCTCGCAACGATTCAGACTGGGACATTCTTATCCTTTTAGATAAAGACAAACTGGAACAAACAGACTATGACAAAGTAAGTTACCCGTTTGTCTTGTTAGGTTGCGACCTCGGCACAGAAATCAATCCAATTCTTTACACAAAGAAAGAATGGGAATCGTATAACTTCACCCCTTTTTACGAGAATGTAAATCGAGACGGCATTAGTTTAATATAAAAGTTATGGATCAAGTAAACAAAGACACATTAATCAGTCTGCAAGTAGAAAAAGCCAAGCGATTTTTAACTCAAGCAGATGAAATGGTTGAACTAAAGCATTGGGATTTAGCAGCCAATCGCTATTATTATGCCTGCTTCCATGCCGTACAAGCTCTATTCATAGCAAAAGGTGTTAATGCCCACACTCATGCTGGCATTAACACCCAATTCAGTTTACACTTCGTAAAGACTGGTATCGTAGATATCTCTTATGGCAGTTTCCTCGCCCGTATGTTCCAATTAAGGCAAAAAGCCGATTACAACTGCGCCTATGAAATTTCCGAAAATGACATCCTGGAAATTATTGGCTTATCACACGATTTTATAAAAGCCATATTAAACTTAGTCAAATAATTACTGATTGCCCTCCTCCACAATCTGTCCATCAAACAGGCGGATGGTGCGATGGGCTATCTTGGCATCATGCTCATTATGTGTTACCATGACGATGGTGGTGCCCTCGTGGTTCAGCTCGGTAAGCAGATGCATCACCTCGGCTCCATTCTTGGAATCGAGGTTACCCGTAGGCTCATCGGCAAGGATGAGCTTCGGACCAAAGACCACGGCACGGGCAATGGCTACTCGCTGCTGCTGACCACCCGAAAGCTGGTGAGGGAAGTGCTTGGCACGATGGCTGATGGCCATTCGCTTCATAATCGCCTGCACCTTTGCCTTGCGCTCCGCCTTCGGAATGTTGAGGTAGGTAAGAGGAAGCTCGATGTTCTCCTCTACATTCAATTCATCTATCAGATTGAAGCTCTGGAACACAAAACCGATTTCTCCCTTTCTCACATCCGTGCGCTCCTTTTCCTTCAAGTTTGCCACCTCGTGATTGCCCAGGAAATATTTTCCCGAAGTTGGGTTGTCGAGCAAACCGAGGATGTTGAGCAAGGTGGATTTGCCACAACCTGATGGTCCCATAATGGCAACAAACTCGCCGTCTTCTACTGTGAAAGATACATTATTTAAAGCAATCGTCTCCACATCTTCTGTGCGGAATGACTTGCAAAGATTCTCTATTTTAAGCATTTTCTTATCTTTTTACTTTTTTACCTTTTTACTTTTTTACTTTTAATATTATTCATCCTTGAGATATTTCACCGGATTACTATTCGCCACTTTGTAGCAGTTGATGACAACGGAAAGCCCAATGATGACAAGCAAGATGATGGTAACGCCGATAAACAACAAAGGCGTCATCGTAATCTTCTCGCTAAACGACATGAGCCATTGTCTGGCTATCAGCCAAGCCCCCAAGTCGCCCACGATGATGCAAGGCAAGGCAATCTTCATGATGTCCTTCAGGAAGATGCGAAGAATATCCTTCACCTTCGCCCCGTTCACCTTTCTGATTGCAATCTCCTTGCGGCGGCGGTTTACCTCATCACTCGTATAGCCCACCAATCCGAAGAGGGCGATGATCATCGTCACGATGCCGGCTACCAGGATTCCGTTGCGGAAATTGAGCTGGGAAGCATACTGGTTAGCCAATTCAGAAACATAACTTTTCACGATGACCTTATTGTTCGGATACATCGCCTGCACCTTCGATTGCAACTCCGACAACGATTCATCCCTTAGTTCATTAAACTTAACCAACATATAATAAGCCGTCTTGGCTGAATAGAAATACAAGTCAGGAAATTCATTCATTCCATCACCCCCGGTTTCCACAGCACCCCAGCGAATATTCCTGCACACGCCACAAATGGTAAAGATATTATTATCATGTCCCGTACAGGTAATTTGCTTGCCAACTACGCCATCCTTCCAATGCCACGTTTTGATGAGTTTCTCAGCACCTCGTTCATCAATAATTACCTGTCGGCAACTGTCATTTCTTTCCGTAAAGAAAGAACCCTGAACGATAGGAATATTCATCATCTTGAAGAAATTGTCATCCACTCCCGACATCTCCATGATATTAAAGGTATTCTTCTCGTCGCCAGGTACTCCAACCATATTTCCACTACGATCATACCCATCGAGCGGAACATTAAAAGTCGAACTGCAATCCTTGACATTCGGCATCCGTCTGATTTCTGCCAGACATTGGTTGCGCTGGTCTCTATTGCTGGCATCTATCGAAACAATCGCTACATGATCGTAATCATACCCAGGATTGAGTCCCAACATCAGCTGGTATTGACCATTCACGATGTAAAGCAAACTGAACAGCAAACCAGAGATAACGAACTGGATGCCCAGCAAACCAAGTTTCCATCGGTTGCGATTCTCATTATAACCACGGAAAGCGATGGCTACAGGAATTCTGTTGTAAAGCCAACCTGGCAGCAAGCCGCCAACCAGCAGTACCAGAATACAGATAGCCACCAATATCCAACTGCCACGATTAAGCACCAACGTGCTTACCGGAGCAGAGAGGAAGTTTTCGATGGTTCCCTTGCAAAGGAATACAAGACCTGCAGCAAGAACAACCGACAGTCCCACATGCACCAAAGCCTCAGAGAAAATGATGGCATGAATGTTCTTCGATTCGGCACCATAGCACTTACGGACAGCCATTTCGCGAGAACGACCCACCAGGTTTCCCACGATGATAAGCAGATAGTTCATTACAGAAGTAAAGAGGAGGACAAAAGCGATAATTCCCATAATCCATCCCATCTTCTTGACATAAGGGTCTTGGGTGTAAACATCGCTCAATACCGTGAAATCATAGTTCAGTTCTATTCCCATATTCTTCATCTCCTTCAAAGGAAAATGATCCTCTCGCATCTTATTCACGTAAGGCTTGAGTTCTTTTGCCTCATGCCCCTTTGCCAACCGGATGTAGGACCTATAGGAATCATTTCCCACCCATTGGCCTCTGCCATCGTATGAATATACGTATGGCACACTACACCTCGACAGAATCATCTGCGTACCATGAAAGGAAGAACCCCATGGAAACGCTTCGAAAACACCATAGATGGTAAAAGTGGTTCCCGGATAATTGGAAAGCGTGAAATGCTTGCCTACAACATTACCGCCTATCTTTGCTGCCGTTTCTGAATCGATGAGACAGGATAAGGGTTGGGATAGAATCTGTTTAGCCTTGCCTATCAGTATCTTCTGTGGAAAGACATCAAAGAAACAACTGTCTGCCATCCTGATATTGGCAGAAATGATGTTCTGGTCTTCCATCTTGCATTGGGCATCATCATAAAAATCGTGAGTACTGGTAGCAGCTTCCACCATAGGCGCATATTGCTTTACACCTTGGGCGGTGGCTCCTGAAGTATTGGTAAACTCCATGGTTTCGCCATGGTTAGTACCCACTTCCGAAATCATATACGTCCTCTCCCAACTAGGGAAATACGTATCGTAGGTCTGCTCGAAATAAATCTCGGCAATAATTACCGAACTGATTGCCAATCCGAGCGCCAGACACAAGATCTTCACGAAATTGTGCTGGCCCCTTCGAGGCAGATTCTTGAATGCGTTAATAATATGATTCATATCAAATATCCTGTTTCTAGGGCGTTAGCCCAATTTATCACTAATCACTACTAATTAATCATTACTAACTAATCACTACTAATTAAAAACTAATACATCATTATCCTTATAGGCCTCATAGCCGCTAACGATAACCTGCTCGCCCGGCTCCAAGCCCTCAATTACCTCATAATACTGAGGATTCTGGCGACCGATGGTAATCTTTCGGCGATAAGCCTTCTTGCCACTCTTGTCTAATACAAAGATCCATTGACCGCCCGTTACACTATAAAACGTGCCTTTAGGGATAATTATTGCCTGCTTCGACTGACCGAGCTGCAAATCTACATAATAAGTCTGACCGGTTCGGATATTGCCAGGGCGAACACCTTTGAAGATGAAGTCGATGCGGAACCTGCCATCTCTTACCTCGGGATAAACCTTGCGAACCTGCAGGAGATAATGCTTGCCGTTCTGGTCGAAAGTGGCAGTAAGTCCCGGTTTTACCCGGTCGATGTAATGCTCATCCACCTGCGCCTGCACCTTGAAATCGCTGAGGTCGTTGATGACGCCTATCTTCTGTCCAGCCTGGATGCTCTGTCCCAGTTCCACATCGAGCAAGCCGATTTCGCCCGAAATGGTGCTGCGGATGTTCAGCTTCTCCTTGCGCTGGCGAACCAGCTGCACATTCTTCTGCATGGCTTCCAGATTATCGCCCATCTGCTCCATCTGCGAATGTCGAAGCTGGGCATCCTTCTTCAATCGCTTGCTGATGAGCGCATGCTTCTTGACGGCAAGGTCGTAATCTTCCTTTGCCTTCAGATACTCCTCGCGCGAATTGAGTTCTTCCTTGTGCAACGCCTCCTGATGCTGATAGGAACGGCGCTTGGTAATGACATCCTGCGAAAGCGAAAGTTCCTCGTTGCTGTTGTTCAGGCGGTCCTGCTCCATCGAAATCTGGGTGTTGCGAAGCATGTCCTGCTTTTCGGCAAGTTCGCTTTCGGCATTCAGAATCTCCAGGTCGAGATTCGAATTGCTCAGTTTCACGATCACATCGCCCTTGTTTACGTGGGCGCCTTCATCCACCACTTTCTCCAGAACAATACCGCCTTCCTCGGAACTGATCTGCACCACGGAGATAGGAACCACCTGTCCATCCACCGAAACATAATCGTTGAACTGCGCCTTCTCCACGGTTCCGATGCTTAATCCCTTCCTGTCCACCTTCAGGGTGGAAGAGAAATTGCTCAATCCCAACCAAATGAGGACTGCGATCAAAACCGCTCCTCCGCCAATCCATGCCCAATACTTGCGAGGCACGAGATATTTTTTCTTTTCTATTTTTATATCCATAATTTAAGTGAAGAGTGAAGAACGAAAAGTGAAGAATTCACTTGCATTCTCCAGGTTTATTTAATTAAATTTTCTCCCTGGTAATAAGCAACCAGCCTCTGTTTGATGATGAACAGCATCTGCATCTGGAGTTCCTTGATTTTGCTTTCCAGAAGCGTCTGGGCTGCGGTATGAAGATCGAAGGTGGAAAGCATTCCTTCCTCAAACTTGCGGCTCGACATGTGATAGGCGAGCGAATCGGAGGCCACCTTCTTCTGCATCTGATGCAACTCCTTGGCGTAACCCTCTGCATCCATTACCGCCTGGGCTATCTGGTCGTGAAGTTTGCGACGGGTTTCCTCCAGGTTCACCTGTGCAAGTTGCCAATCGTTGCGTGCCTTCTTCACGCTGTGCCAGCGGTCGCTATTATAAAAAGGTATGGAAAGGGTCAACGCGAGGTATTCGCCCTGGTTGTTGTGAAACTGCGAGGCAAACCCATCGTATTGCCCTTTCTGAGAGAGATTCTTATAATAGTTGGTAGAAATGCCGCCACCGAGAGAGAGTGATGGCAGCAATCTGCCTTTTGCTATCTTATAATCATACCGTGCCCGCTCCACTTCGTATTCTGCCGACTTCAAATCGGGAGAGATATTTTGGAAACCCTGGTAAACGGTTTCGTAGTTTATACCAGATTCAGGAATCGCCTCATTTTCAGCATTTAACTTCAGATTCAGTTCCCCATTAATCTGGATTTTCTGCTCCTCACTAATTTGGATTTTCAGCTCTTCATCCACCGGAAAATTCATCGCGGATTTCAAGGCGAGCAGACTCAGTTTTGCCACATTCTCCTGATGCGTAAGATTGTATTCATCTTCTGCCACCTGCGATTCCATCTGCACCACATCCGGGCGCCCTTTTTCGCCCAGTTCATACAGTCGCTTCATCTTAGCCAGCATCCGTTTGCTTTCGTTCAGTTTCTCGCTTGCTATCCGAATGCTTGCCTCAGCATAGGCAGCATCCACATATTTCTGCATCACGTCGATGGCCCGGTCGTCCTGAATCTTCTGCATCGCCGTGGCAGAATAATCCCGGCTCAGCTTAGCCTGCTTCAAGGCGTTGATGGTGGCGAAACCATCGAAGACATTCAGTTCGGCATAAAGCTGATAGTAGTTGTTGAATGTCGTTACATTATTATAAGTATTGGTTTCCGGGTCGATGTTTCGTCCCCAGGCGTACTGTCCCTGCACGCCACCCGTAACGGTAGGCAGGAATCCAGCCACAGCATGCTGGTAATCCTGCTTGCGCTGGCGGGCATTCACCACCTCCCGCTTCACCTCCGTGGCGTGCTCCACGGCGTATTTCATACAGTCGTCAAGGCTCCAACTCTGTGCCGAGACGCCAGCCGTCCAGACCAGCCATCCTATCAATATTCCTATTCTTTTCATAATCTTCTTCATTTTGGCATGATTAGGACAAGAGCCGTGCCAAAACAGCATTTCTCCTGATAATCAAACCATTAAATAAAAACTCTCATTAAACAAACTGTCCAACAATTAGACACCGGTGTCTAATTGTTGGACAGAAACCGCAGCTTAAAGCTGATCATTCATCGCATCCACCACTTGTCCATCAAACAGATTGATGATGCGACTGGCGTAGGTAGCATCGTGCTTGGAGTGCGTCACCATCACGATGGTGGTTCCCTCCTCGTTCAGCTCGCTGAGCAACTGCATCACCTCCATACCATTCTTGGAATCGAGGTTACCCGTAGGCTCATCGGCAAGGATGATGCTAGGCTTGCCCACCACGGCACGGGCGATGGCAACCCTCTGCTGCTGACCGCCCGAAAGCTGATGAGGATAATGCTTGGCACGATGGCTCAGCTTCACCTTTCTCAGAATTTCGAGCACACGCTCCTTGCGCTCCGCCTTTCCCACTCCGAGGTATTTCAGCTGTAAATCCACATTCTCCTCAACGGTAAGTTCGTCGATAAGATTGAAGTTCTGGAACACGAAGCCGATGCGACCCTTGCGATAGGCGGTGCGCTCACGCTCCTTCAGATGGGCCACTTCCTCGTTATTCAACCAATACTTGCCCTCCGTAGGACTATCCAGCAAGCCCAGGATGTTCAGCAAGGTTGACTTGCCGCATCCCGAAGGCCCCATAATGGCGATAAACTCACCATCCTCTACTTCTATGTTTACGCCGTTCAGGGCGATAGTTTCCACCTCTTCCGTGCGGAATATTCTAGTTAAATTTTCTGTTCGTATCATCGTTAGAAATCTTTTTTATCGTTAGAAATCCTTTTAAAGTTTATGACTCATTATTCAGCCTTGATGCTGTCTATCGGATTCGACATCGCCGTACGCAGGGTGCAGCCGATAACCGAAACAAAGGCTATCAATAAGGTAAAGACGGCGCCAGCCAGCAACACCCACCAAGGGAAGGAGATGCGATGGACGAAATCCATAAGATAAGTCTGCATCAGCTTCACGCAGATAGGGATGGCGATGGCCACAGCCACCAGCGAACTGACAAGGAATCTCCTGGCCAGTTGCCAAGCCGCATCCCCAATCGAAGCGCCCATCACCTTGCGCAGGGCAATCTGGCGCTTCTGCTGGTTGCCGTAATAAACCGACATTCCGAAGAGCCCCAAGGCAGAAATCAGGATAGAGATGCTCATGAAGGTGATGATGAGCACCATCATATTGTGCTTGTCCTTGAGATTATTCTTCAAAGTATCATCCATATACTCCACCTGCATTTCCGCAGGAACGCCCATCAGTTCCTTAGCCACCTGCTTGCAGGTACTCCGGATAGCCTGCAGCGCCTGGGCATGATCGCTACGGGTTTTCACCAGAACTGTCCATCCACGCTGCTGCGGGGTAATGACTCCAATGGCATTATGCTCCGTTTTTTCATTCTCGCTCAGCGCATCTCCACTATGGTAATCGGCAATCACGCCACACACCTCGTATTCATGCTTTCCATCCTTCATTCTCATTCCGAACCAAGGCTTGTGGGCAGAAACGCCATAGGCACGCTTCGCATCTTCCGTTACCCAAATCTTTCCATAGGCTGGCTCGCAATACTGCTCAATCACCCTGACTCCCAGCATCTTCATCGCCGTGGAATCTACCATGAATATACGGAGCATTCCTATCAGTTTTTCATTGTCATCATGCACGCCATTTTCCCAGCTTCTGATAGGATTGGCGTTGCCGTAAGTTGCCTCTTCCACCTCTGGAAGCGCTTTCAGACGGTTTTTGAGAATAGACATCTTCTCCGGCGAACCATCCAAGGAAGAAATGATGGAAACAATATCCTTCGTCTGATAACCCAACGGCAAATCGGCAAGATGCTTCATCTGGAGCATCATCGTTATCGCCATCACTACCAGCGTGATACTGATGACGTTCTGGGCTACGATAAATATCTTGCTGAACCACATCTTGCTGCGCATGCGGATGGTTCCCTTCACCACATCTATCGGATTGAAACGGGAAACCACGATGGCAGGAAGGATTCCCGCAAAGATGGAGATGATGACGTAAGCCAACGGCAGGAACCACAGAAGGTCGAAGGAATGGAACAGGTCGATTTTCGTATCCAACATCGAATTGAACAGCGGGATGAATGCCCAGGAAATCAACAAGCCCAGCAGGAAGCAGACTGCCGTGAAGAGTGCCGACTCCTTGAGATAACGAAGCATTACGCCCCCGACCGATTCGCCCAGCAGTCTTCGGGTAGCCATTTCCTTCGCACGGTTGCCAATCTGAGCCACCGTAAGATTGATGTAGTTGAACAAGGCAGAAAGCAGCAGAACCAGCGCCACGACCAGGAGGATATTCACGAGAGAACGATTTCCATGCTTGAAAATCTCGACATCATCATCCGCAAAATGAATCTGGTCCCATCTCACAAACTGGCAGCCCCACATGAAGTCGGCTCCACCTGATTCCTTTTTCCACTCCTTCCAGTAGTTTATGTATTTGCCGAGCAAGGTCTGTCTCACCTTTTCGGGGTCGGCTTCCTTTGCCAGTCGCGCCACCGTAGTGCAGGAGCCAAACTGATTCATCGGCGGAGCCTCAGCTTCTATCAGTTTCATCGACACGAAAATATCGTATGGGTTAAGAAGGTCCTCACGGTCGAAATCCTCCATGATTCCCACCACCTTGAGTTGCAGCTTACCGCATTGGATGGTACGGCCGATAGGATTGGCGTTGCCGAAGGCTTTCTTGGCAAAAGATTCCGAAACCATTGCCTGATGAGCATCCGAAAGGAGATGATCAGGCGCACAACCACGGCATTTGTAACCCATAAACTGGGAGAAGTTCGGGTCGATAGCCAAATATTTTGCCTCATAATACTGTCCATCTATCATGGCTCCCTGCGGAGCATAATATTCACCAAATCTTGTCCATCCCTTGATTTCCGGGATGGAAGGAAAGAACTCCTTGGCTATGCCCCAGGTCATTCCGAGATAATCGCCGGAACCTGCAACATAGAGTTCCTTCGCCAGTTTCTGATTCGTTCCCACACGATACTCTGCAGTAGCGTAGGAAACGAGAATCAGCACAAAAGCCAGTGCCACCGAGAGACCCAAGGCCTCTATGGTGGCATAAAGCTTGTTGCGTGATAAGAATTTCACATAACTTTTCATCATATACTCATTTATTTTTTGTTTCACTAAAATCAAACGATAAAGGAAGAATACCATCTCCCTGTTTTCGTTAGCTGCTGCAAAGTTACGGCTTCTCCCGTTTTCTGCCAAGATTTCCGGCAGCCCGGAAGGTGGATTGTATGAAATTCATACACTCTATTGTATGATTATCACACAACAATCCCGTTTTTGTTTGTCGTTTCGGGAAAAAAGCGTACTTTTGCAAACAAAAAGATAAAAGATATGAAATACGGAACCCTTCTTGTCATCGACGATAATCCGTCGATACTCACGGCGCTGAAGATTTGTCTGGGCAATACGTTCGAACGGATTCTCACCCTGCCCCGCCCCGATACCGCCCCCATGTTGCTGCAACAGGAGCAGGTAAATCTCATCCTGCTCGACATGAACTTCTCACTCGGCGTAAACAGCGGTCAGGACGGCTTGCTCTGGCTCCGCACCTTCCGCCGGCTCCACGCCCACATCCCCGTGGTACTCATCACCGCCTTTGCCGACGTGCAGCTTGCCATCAAGGGATTGAAAAGCGGAGCCGCCGATTTCGTCACCAAGCCCTGGGATAATGACGAACTGATAAGGGTACTCAAGGATGCCATCGACAACAATACGGAAGTGGCAACCTTAGAAAATTTTGAGAACGATTACATCCGGAAGGTCGTGGATAAATGCCACGGCAATATCTCTCGTGCCGCCGAAATGCTCGGCATCACCCGACAAACCCTTTACGCAAAACTGAAGAGATGACTTTTGGAAAGGGAAGTTTAAGAAGTTAAGAGAAGTTAGGAGGAAGTTAAGAGACAAATGTATTAGAGCAATTTTATGATTATTATCAAGATTATATATTTAATAGGTGGAATCTGCTTCATCCTGGGCAGCCTCATCTATCTGTTCTTTCGCCATCAGCGAAGGCTGAAGGCGCGTGCTTTTCTGATGCGTGAGGCTGTAAGAAATGGCGATTACGCCTTCCGCCTCCCCACTTCGGGCTTGCTGCCAGGCGAAAGAGCCCTGCAGCAGGCACTCAACGACATGCAGGGCGATATTGCCCGCCTCGTAGCCAGACACGAAGTGGAATCATGGCAAAAGCTGACCCGTGTGCTTACCCACGAAATCATGAACGCTACGGCTCCCATCTCCAGTATCTGCCAGGCTTATCTCAGCAACCCGCAGATCAAGGGTAGTGAATACGAGGAAGGCATTCAGGCGATTCACGACACCAGCAAGTCGCTCACCAACTTCGTGGATAGCTACCGCAAGCTCACCCAGCTCCAGGCTCCCGTCGTAGAACCCCTTCCGCTCGTCTCTTTCCTGGAGAGCATCAAGGCGCTCTATCCCGACCTTAGCTGGCACTTTTCCCTCCCCCAGAATGCCACGCTGGAGGCCGACCACAACATGCTGCGCCAGGTATTCATCAACCTCACCAAGAATGCCATCGAAGCCCATGCCACCGACATCGACGTCCGCATGAGCAGGAACGACCACCCTATCCTGCTGTTCAGCAACAACGGCGAACCGATTCCTGCCGATGTGGCACGGGAAATCTTCATCCCGTTCTTCACCACCAAATCATCCGGCACAGGCATCGGACTCTCTCTCTCCCGCCAGATGCTGATGATGCAGAACATCGAACTGGGACTATCCGACAACTGTCTCTCCGGTTACCATGTTACATTCTATCTGGAAAAGCAAGACACCATCAAAACGACAAAATGATCAGAAAAGAGGATTTTCTGTGATTATTTCATCTTTATTACACCTTTTAATTTGCGTTTTAGCCACTTGCTTTCCTTTTTACGAACTCCTTTTTCACCTTCAATACAGAGTTCTCTTTCTTGTCACTCAACTTCGCCACATTTCAGATTGGCGCAGCCCTGATGTCTGTCTTAATGACTTGCATCGTCTGGAAGGCGAAACCAAAGACAGTTTAAGAAATAAACGAAGCTATCATCAAAATACTCTTCACTCTTCACCTTTCGGCCGGAAGCCCCTGTGTTTATCGGCATTCCGAGGGGTGAAGAGTTGTTTTTATCTCTTCACCCACTCTTCACCACTCTTCACCTTCAGAAACGGAAACAGAGGCGAAAGACTGATAGGTGGATTGCAAATCAGCCAGAACTGAAGGGTGAAGAGTGGTGAAGAGTAGGTGAAGAGTGCCCGAATACTCTTCACCCCTCGGAATGCCGATAAACACAGGGGATTCGGGGCTTTTGGTGAAGAGTGAAGAGTATTTGGCAGGATGCCTATACGAAAACAAAATAAAGGAGTTTTCGATAACTGTTCCAGTAAAACAGTCAACTAGCCACTCATGCGCTAGTCGGCTGTTTGCGTTTTGCCAGTTAGCTATTTATATTTTGCCAGTTGGCTATTTCCGGTTCTCGCATCAGCTGTTCCCGACATTTTCTAATAATCCTCCATATAACCCTTGGTAAACATATCGTAGGACAGGGCTTCCAGTTCTGAGAGCGTCATCTGCTCTACCGAATGCTCTATCTTACGTATCAGTTCGTCTCGCTTGAAATCGTCATCATCGCTCAGACGCGATGTAAATCTGTTACTCATTTTCTTGAATGTTAAGTGTTGAATGTTGAATGTTGAATTGGGCATACGCCACTAAATCTGTGTCATCTGTGAATTAAAAATCGCTGGCCGAAGGGAAAAGCAAATCTATAAGAAGATTACATCCGCTCATAGGTGTTAATAACATTTCCATCATACGCCTCATGGCTGATTAACCGGATGTTATGAGGAAGCATAGGCGCTGGTGTTCCGGCAGTTACCACGTTTTCCACAGATGTGGATAACAACGTTTCTGCCCTGATTTCATCCCAAAGTCCGGCATCGAGGAATGCCTGGTGGGTGATGCCGCCGCCCTCTACTATCAGCGACTGTACCTTATTATTATATAAGTACTGCATGATTTGCTGCAACACTTCCGTCTTGCCCCGTGAGAAATCCAGACCTTCGAAACAAGGATGATGGCGGTCGATGACCAGGCGCATCGGGTCCTTGCCGCTCCAATCTCTAACGTTGAGCTGACTGTGGTCGCGCTCATCGGTTACGCGGCCTATGAGGATGGCATCGTTCTCGGCACGCAACTTGTGGGAGAGCATCTTGGTGAAAGGCGAGGAAATAGCCATACCCCTACCCCCGTTGTCAAGAAAGCCATTCGCGGTCTGCGCCCATTTCAGGATGATGTAAGGACGCTGATGGGTGTTGAAGGTGATGAAGCGCTTGTTGAGTTCGAGACATTCCGCCTCCAGAACGCCTACTGTTACTTCGATGCCTGCCTCGCGAATCTTGCGGATACCGCGGCCCTGAACCTTGGCAAAGGGATCTACGCAGCCGCAAACGCATCGCTTTACTCCTTTTCTTACTATCAAATCGGCGCAAGGCGGCGTCTTGCCGTAATGAGAGCAGGGTTCGAGACTCACATAGATGGTAGCTTGGCTTAACAGATGCTCATCCTCGGGCTTAATAGAAGCAAAGGCGTTGACTTCAGCATGCCCTTCTCCGCACCTTACATGATAGCCTTCGCCGATGATTCTGCCATCCCCGCTCACGATAACGGCTCCCACCATCGGATTGGGTTTGGCATTCTCTCTTCCGTTTTTCGCCAGCTGCAGACAGCGGCGCATAAACATTTCGTCTATTTCCTTTTGCGACAACGGTTCGCCCGTCTTCACATTCTGAAAAGAAACATTATTTTGTTCCATATCTAAAACTTTTCTTCGTTTTTTACTTACTTTTCGATAAAATGTCGTACCTTTGCTCTCAAATCAAATCATAATATACGATTTAGAGATGAAAACGTATCAACAACTTTGGCAATCCATTACCACTCTATATGAGGCGGGCGAAGCACAGGCTATCGTCCGCACCGTGCTCGATGTGAAGTACGGAATGACGCTGACCGACATAATCTGCGGCAAAGTTAATGAATTATCTGCAGATGAAGAAAGAAAACTGGAAGAAATTATCAGAAGATTGCAAAAAGGCGAACCTGTACAGTATGTTCTGGGCGAAGCTGACTTTGCAGGAAGAACCTTCCATGTAGAGCCGGGCGTGCTGATTCCGAGACCCGAAACGGCGGAACTCTGCGAGTGGATAGAAAAAGATGCGACTGAAAACAAAGGGATTACGGAAAGAGAGAAGGAAGAAGACACCACCCGCATCCTGGACATCTGTACGGGTTCGGGCTGCATCGCCATTACGCTGGGACTGGACATCGGCGGCTCGGAGGTTACGGGTTGGGATATTTCGGAAAATGCCTTGAAGATAGCACAGGGAAATGTTGCGCTTCTGGATGCCGGTAACGTAAAAATAGAATATCAGGATGCCCTGAAGTTGGCGGAAACATCGGATGCCGGAAGATGGAACATCATCGTGAGCAATCCCCCGTATATCTGCGAAAAGGAGAAAGCGGATATGGAGAAAAATGTGTTGGAACACGAACCCGGAATCGCCCTCTTCGTGCCCGATGAAGAGCCTCTGAAGTTCTACAGAGCCATCGCCGAATATGCCTCTTCTGCCCTCAAATCCGGAGGTGCATTATACTTCGAAATCAATCCTATCTACGAAAAAGAGACAAGGGAAATGCTGGAAGGATTGGATTTTAAAGCTATTGATACAAAGGAAGATGCCTTCGGAAAGCAGAGAATGATGCGAGCCGGCAAATCATAAAGTTCAATGTTCAAATCTCAAAGTTCAAAGTAAAATCATCATGTTCAAATCTCAAAGTTCAAAATATAAAAAGCCGATGACCGAGCAGCAGGCGCTCCTGAAGCTCACCACCCTCTGCACCCAAGCCGAACATTGCTCGCAAGAGATGTTCGACAAGATGAAGAAGTGGGAACTGCCCGAAGATGCCATCGCCAGAAACATGGAATTCCTGACCGAGAAGAAATTCATCGACGACGAACGTTTCGCACGCTTCTTTATCAACGACAAGATAAAATACAACAAGTGGGGACGCCGGAAGGTGGAACAGGCGCTGTGGATGAAACATATTCCGAAGGACATCTCCGACCCTATCTTCGAAGAGATAGAAGACGACCTGTATATGGAAACCCTCCTGCCCCTGATGAAAAACAAATATAAAACCATCAAGGCAAAGAACGACTATGAGCGCTCGATGAAACTCATCCGCTTTGCCCTGGGAAGAGGATACAGCATGGAGGTTATCCACAAATGCATCGACCGGATGAAGGAAGAAGATCTGGGAGACATCGATTTCGAAGAGGAATTCTAAAGCAAAGCATCAAGTTCAATATCCAAACCTCAAGATTAAGAGTAAAGCCATGCGTAACAGTCTGTTAAGAGACATATTAGATTTATTCTTCCCCCGAACCTGCGCCATCTGCGGAAATGTGCTCGCTGGCGGGGAGGAGATGATATGCATAAAATGTCTGTTCCGCATGCCGAGAACCGATACCTGGAAACAGCCCTACGACAACGAGATGGCAAAACTCTTCTGGCATCTGATTCCCATCGAACGCTGCTGCGCTCTCTTCCATCACATCAGCCATGCCACATCGGCTAGAGCCGTCTACCAGCTGAAATACATGCATCATCCTGAAATGGGAATCTATCTGGGCAGAATGCTGGCAAAGAAGGGGTTAGGCATTCAGTTCTTCGACGGAATAGACGCCATCATCCCCATCCCGCTCACCCGAAAACGAGAAAAAGAACGCGGCTATAACCAGAGCCTTCTCATCGCCAAAGGCATCCAGCAACTCACCCATCTGACCATCATCAAGGATGCCGTAAGAAGGAAAAAGTTTAGCGAAAGCCAAACCCACAAGAACCGGCAGGAAAGACAGGAAAACGTGAGCCAGGTTTTTGAAGCCGCAGCAACCTATCATGACGGGCAGGGGGAGCACCCCATCACGCAACTTGAGGGCAAACATATCCTCATCATCGACGACGTATGCACCACCGGAGCCACCATCATCTCCTGTGCGGAAACCCTGATAAAAGCAGCCGGAAAGATGAAGATAAGCGTGCTGACTGTAGGTTTCGCACACGACTAAAGGCCCTTTTTGCCGAGAGTTAAAACATTTTAACCCTAAATATAGCCGCCGTGTGCAAAAATCATTGTACCTTTGCAAAATAATTAATAATAATTTAATCCTTTAAAGATTATGGACAAACTGAAGAAAGAATTCGCATCTAAGTTATTGAAAGTAAAGGCTATCAAGTTGCAGCCTAATGATCCATTCACATGGGCTTCTGGCTGGAAGTCACCATTCTATTGCGATAACCGCAAGACTCTCTCATTCCCAGAACTCCGCAATTATGTAAAGCTTGAGCTCGTTCACGCTATCCTGGAGCAGTTCCCAGAGGCTGATGCTGTAGCCGGAGTAGCTACTGGTGCCATCGCGCAGGGTGCTTTGGTTGCTGACGAACTGAACATGCCTTTCGTATACGTTCGTTCTAAACCAAAGGATCACGGTATGCAGAACCTCATCGAAGGTCAGCTCGACCCTAAGGCTAAGGTTGTGGTAGTAGAAGACTTGATTTCTACCGGCGGCAGCTCTCTCAAGGCAGTAGAGGCTCTCCGCAAGAACGGCAACGAGATTGTGGGCATGGTAGCTAGCTACACCTATGGTTTCCCTATCGCCGAGAAGGCTTTTGCTGATGCTAACGTAAAGCTGGTTACTCTGACCGACTATGAGCACGTAGTGGCAGAGGCTCTGGAGACTGGCTATATCAAGCAGGAAGACGTAGAGCTGCTCCACGAGTGGCGCAAGGACCCAGCTAACTGGAAGAAGTAATCAAGCTGCCCCATCAATAATGAGTACAAGTACATTCGAAAGTAATATCAAACAGATTCCTCACAAGCAGGAATCAGTTTACCGTACATTGAGCGATCTGAACAACCTGCAGATGCTTAAAGACCGCTTCGAGCAGGTGAAAGACCAGATTCCTGAGGACAAGAGAAAGGAAATGGAAAAGCTGAAGGACCTCAAGTTTGATAGCGACAGCATCTCTATCACAGCACCTATGGTGGGTGAAATCAAGATGCGCATCATCGACCGCGAGGAGCCTAAGACCATCAAGTTTGAAACAGAAAACAGCCCTGTTCCTTTCAACTTCTGGATTCAGCTGCTCCCTACCGGCGAGTTCTCATGCAAAATGAAACTCACCATCAAGGCAGAACTTAACATGTTTATCAAGGGTATGGTGAAGAAGCCATTGCAGGAAGGCATCGAAAAAATTGCTGATGCGCTTGCGATGATTCCTTACCAGGATTAATAAATAAAGAAATTATGGCACATAAACTTTGGGAAAAGAACTTCGAAGTAAACAAGGAAATTGAAAGATTCACCGTAGGAAGAGACCGCGAACTCGACCTCTATCTCGCCAAGTATGACGTGCTGGGCAGTATGGCACACATCACCATGCTCGAAAGCATCGGACTCCTGGAGAAAGATGAACTCACCCAGCTCCTTGCCGAACTGAAAAACATCTACGCCATCGCCGACAAGGGCGAATTCGTAATAGAAGACGGCGTGGAAGACGTTCATTCCCAGGTAGAACTGATGCTCACCCAGAAACTGGGCGACATGGGCAAGAAGATTCATTCGGGTAGATCACGCAACGACCAGGTTCTCGTAGACCTCAAACTCTTCACCCGTGATGAGTTGAAGGAGATTGTGGACGCCGTGAAGATTCTCTTCGACGAGCTGATTCAGAAGAGCAACCAGTATAAGGACGTGCTGATGCCGGGCTACACCCATCTGCAGGTGGCTATGCCTTCATCATTCGGTCTCTGGTTTGGCGCTTATGCTGAAGGACTTGCCGATGACATGCTCTTCCTTCAGGCTGCTTACCGCATGACCAACCGCAACCCGTTGGGTAGTGCTGCCGGCTATGGAAGTTCATTCCCATTGAACCGCACCATGACCACCGAACTTCTCGGTTTCGACAGCATGGACTATAATGTGGTTTATGCACAAATGGGCAGAGGAAAGATGGAACGCAACGTGGCTTTCGCCATGGCTACCGTGGCAGGAACTTTGGCAAAGATGGCTTTCGACGCCTGTATGTTCAACTGTCAGAACTTCGGTTTCGTGAAATTGCCTAAGGAGTGCACTACCGGTTCGAGCATCATGCCACACAAGAAGAATCCAGACGTATTCGAGTTGATTCGCGCCAAGAGCAACAAGCTCCAGAGCCTTCCACAGCAGGTAATGCTCATCATGAACAACCTGCCAGTAGGCTATTTCCGCGATCTCCAGATTATCAAGGAAGTGTTCCTCCCTGCCTTCGACGAGTTGAAGGACTGTCTGCAGATGGCTGCCTACATCATCAACAAGATGGAGGTGAACGAGCATATTCTTGACGATCCTCGCTACGACCCTATGTTCTCAGTAGAAGAAGTGAACCAGCTTGCAGCCAACGGCATGCCATTCCGTGATGCTTATAAGAAGGTAGGACTGGAAATCGAGGCTGGCGAATTCAAGCCAAACAAGGATATTCATCATACTCACGAAGGCAGCATCGGCAATCTCTGCAACGACAAGATTCAGGCGCTGATGGAGCAGACCCTCTCTGAGTTCCACTTCGAGCGCATGGAGAATGCCGAGAAGAATCTTCTGAAATAAAGACAGAAAGGTTTCTGCATGAAGAATAGCATATATAATAAGGTATATATATATAATAAGGTGAAGAGCATGGCTGGAATAGCTATGCTCTTACTTTGTTCGTGCGATGCAGAAAACAGCATCAGCACAAAATATCCCTGCCAGTTCTATTTCAAGTCGCAATACCATCCGGGCACAAGTCTGGAAACAGCCCTCAACGGAACGGGCGTCTACACGATGGTTAGTGCCAAAAAGGTAAATGGAGCCTGGAATATCTATTCTACATTAAACGATGGGAAAAATCAGACGGAAACCATCATCCTCTCTACAGCGAAGGAGAATTATGCCAACTATACTTATCTGGGAGCGGGCAACGACCCTAAAGATGCCAAAAAGAACGGCTTCATCATGGGATTATCCAACTTCAGCGGACCTGTAGCCTGGGACCGCCAATGCCCCAACTGTCTGGAACAATATGGCGGCACCAACTATCCGCTGGAATGGACCGGCAACCGCCAATCGGTAATTTGCGACAAATGTAAACGCATCTACAGCCTGGAAAACGGAACCATCACAAGCGGCGGAAAGAGCAAAAACGACAAGGCGCTGATGAAATATATAGTAGATTACCATGGTACAGGAAGCGATATACATGTAGGAAACTAAGCAGAAACAGAGGGCAAACGAAAAAAATGGCACTTTCTTGTCTTAAAAAATGTAAATCATTTGGAGATTTAAAGAAATAGCATTACCTTTGCACCCACATAACGCGGAAATAGCTCAGTTGGTAGAGCACAACCTTGCCAAGGTTGGGGTCGCGGGTCCGAGTCCCGTTTTCCGCTCAACTCTTAACGTTTACCATGCCGCAATGGTGGAATTGGTAGACACGAGGGACTTAAAATCCCTTGGCCAGTAATGGCTGTGCGGGTTCGAGTCCCGCTCGCGGCACCTTAAAGTTTTTCCTTATGAAAAAATTTGCTTACATCCTCATTTTATTCATTACGCTGGTCTTAACATCATGTGGTGTTAGCAGTGGGCATTTCAAGTTTGAAGGCAAATTTCTCAATATGAATCAAGGCGAGTTTTATGTATATAGTCCTGACGGGGGCTTCGAAGGCGTTGACACCATCAAGGTAGAAGGCGGTCGTTTTACTTTCGAAACCGAATGTAAGGAAGATTTTACCATCATGCTTGTTTTCCCTAATTTCTCTGAGCAGCCTATCTTCGCAAAATCGGGCAAATCAGTAGAAATCAAGGCAGATGCCTCGCACCTTAAGGAAATGGAGGTAAGCGGAACCAAGGATAACGAACTGATGACAAAATTCCGCCAGAGCATCCTGAAAGATACGCCACCTGAGGCTAAGAAGCATGCTGAAGACTTCGTCAGGGAACATCCGAATTCTGTGGTCAGCATCTATCTGATCAGAAAATACTTCATCACTTCTACACAACCAGATTACCGCAAGGCGCTCTCACTCATCAATATCGTAGAGAAAGAACAGCCTAAAAACGGACAGTTGGCTAAGATGAAGCAGTTGGCAGAAACCATGAAGAATGTAGGCACCGGTGCAACCCTGCCTTCATTTACAGCATACGATATCAACGGAAAACTCGTTTCCAGTACAGAAATGAGCAGCGCTCCGGTTGCCGTACTCTACACCTGGGCTACCTATAACTATGACAGCCAGGACATGCAGCGCGAACTGAAGAGCCGTCAGAAGAAATCGAACGGCAAGCTTAAGCTGATGGCTTTCTGTCTGGATGCAAGCAAGAGCGAATGCAAGAACAACATCAAGCGCGACTCTATCGCATGCCCTATCATCTGCAACGGCGAAATGCTGGAAGACAAGACCTTGAAGAAGTTGGGATTGGGAAACCTTCCTGACAACATCATACTTCAAAATGGTAAAATCATCGCCCGAGGCATGAAAAAGCAAGAGCTTTACAATAAGCTCGACCAACTGCTAAAATAAATACTTTCGAGCTAGTCAAGAACCCATAAAAAGCACGCCTATATGTTAGTAAAGACATATTGTGCAGCAGTTAACGGACTAGAAGTAACTACTGTAACCGTAGAAGTAAGCCTCAACAGAGGCGTCATGTACCACCTCACAGGCTTAGGCGACGAGGCGGTCAAAGAGAGCCGTAACCGAATTTCAGCAGCTCTCCAGTATAGCGGCTTCAAATTTCCGATAGCCGACATCACCATCAATCTGGCTCCAGCTGACCTCAGGAAAGAGGGCAGCAGTTTCGACTTGCCGCTTGCAATCGGACTTCTAGGCGCCAACAACAACATTCCCGAAGATCATCTGAAAGAGTACATGATGGTAGGCGAGTTGAGTCTTGACGGTACGCTCCAGCCTATCAAAGGTGCCCTGCCGATAGCTATCAGAGCCAGAGCAGAGCACTTTAAGGGACTGATTGTGCCGGAACAGAACGCTCGGGAAGCGGCTGTCGTAAACAATCTTGAGGTTTACGGCATGAAAACGCTTTTCGAAGTCATACAATTCATGAGCGACAGAAGCAATCCTTCTCCTACCATTGTTGACACCCGCAAGGAATTCTACGAAAACCAGACACATTGTGAATACGATTATGCCGATGTTCGCGGTCAGGAGAACGTGAAAAGAGCGCTCGAAGTGGCTGCGGCTGGCGGACACAACCTGATTATGGTAGGTCCACCAGGTTCCGGAAAGTCGATGATGGCAAAACGTTTGCCGTCCATCCTCCCCCCTCTCACGCTCTCTGAGAGTCTGGAAACAACACAGATTCACTCCATTGCAGGCAAACTGGGTAAGAATGTATCACTCATTTCCCAACGCCCGTTCCGGTCTCCTCACCATACCATCTCTCAAGTTGCTCTGGTAGGCGGTGGAACATCGCCACAACCGGGAGAAATATCGCTCGCCCATAATGGCGTTCTGTTCTGCGATGAACTTCCGGAGTTCAATAAAACCACTCTGGAAGTACTCCGCCAGCCATTGGAAGACCGCCACATCAACATCAGCAGAGCGAAATATTCTACAGATTACCCATGTTCATTCATGTTTGTGGCAAGTATGAACCCTTGTCCATGCGGATATTATGGTGATCCGACACATCGCTGTGTCTGCACGCCAGGCCAGATTCAAAGATACATGAACAAGATTTCGGGTCCGTTACTCGACCGCATCGACATCCAATGTGAGATTAGCCCTGTTCCTTTTCAGGATATTTCGAAGGCAGCACCAGGTGAGCCAAGTGCCAAGATCAGAGAAAGAGTCATCAAGGCAAGAGAAGTTCAAGCCGAAAGATTCAAAGATTATAAAGGCATCCATTGCAACGCCCAGATGACCGAAAGAATGATTCATCAGTTTGCCGAACCCGACGAACAAGGTATCGAACTGCTCCGAATGGCAATGGAGAAGCTTTCGTTGTCAGCCAGAGCCTATAACAGAATACTGAAAGTGGCACGAACCATTGCTGATTTGGCAGGAAGTGAACAGATTAAGCCTGACCATATAGCAGAAGCCGTGGGATACAGAACCCTCGACAGAGGCGATTGGGCAGAAAGAGGACATTTATAATTATAAAGAAGATATATGTAAAAGGATAAAAATCCGTTTTTTCCTGAAGTTTTCTACATACTAAGGTAATTAGATTGTAAAAGGTCAACAACATAAGTTGTCAGAACGAATAAGTTCTTAGAAAAAGTAAATGATAATAATTAGGTACAGTCCTATCAGGGAGGAGTCTGAGGGAAATGTACAAGACGGGAGGCTCTTGCAGAGATGCAAAGAGCCTTTCTTCGTATCCAGTCCTCCCCTTTCCCTTACAATAAAAACACTAAAGAACCCAACTTTTTACACCTTATTATATATATAAGTAAGAAAAAGCGACGATAATTCTTTCTTATCTCCAACATTTTTTGTAATTTTGCAGCCAAATAACAAAAATATATTAGCTAATATGGAACAAAAGAACTTTAAACGTACTACCGTGACTGCGGCTTTGCCTTATGCCAACGGTGGTGTGCACATCGGTCACCTGGCAGGTGTATACGTGCCAGCCGATATCTATGTTCGCTATCTCCGCCTCAAGAAGCAAGATGTTGTCTTCATCGGCGGTAGCGATGAGCATGGTGTACCTGTTACTATCCGTGCCAAGAAAGAAGGAATTACCGTACAGGAGGTGGTTGACCGCTATCATAACCTCATCAAGAAGAGTTTCGAGGACTTCGGTATCTCTTTTGATATTTACAGCCGTACCACTTCGCCTACTCACAATAAGTTTGCTTCAGACTTCTTCCGCACACTCTATGACAAGGGCGTATTGGAAGAAAAGGTAGAGGAGCAGTTCTGCGACGAGGTAACAGGCGAATTCCTTACCGACCGTAATATCGTAGGTACTTGCCCTCGCTGTGGTGCAGAGGGTGCTTATGGCGACCAATGCGAGAAATGTGGTGCTACCCTCTCTCCTGAGGAGCTCATCAACCCTACCAACAAGAACAACCCTGGTCATGGTCTCGTAAAGAAGCCTACCAAGAACTGGTATCTTCCATTGAACAAGTATCAGGATTGGTTGAAGAAGTGGATTCTGGAAGGCCACAAAGAGTGGCGTACCAATGTTTACGGCCAATGCAAGAGCTGGTTGGATATGGATCTTCAGCCACGTGCTATGACACGCGACTTGGATTGGGGTATTCCTGTTCCAGTAGAGGGTGCAGATGGAAAGGTGCTCTACGTTTGGTTCGATGCACCTATCGGCTACATCTCTAACACAAAGGAACTCTGCGATGCACATCCTGAAAAGTGGGGAACATGGCAGAAGTGGTGGCAGGATCCTGAGACCCGTCTCGTTCACTTCATCGGTAAGGACAATATCGTGTTCCACTGCATCATCTTCCCTACTATGCTGAAGGCTCACGGCGACTATATCTTGCCAGACAACGTACCAGCCAACGAGTTCCTGAACCTGGAGGATGATAAGATTTCAACATCCCGCAACTGGGCTGTATGGTTGCACGAGTATCTCGTAGATTTGCCAGGCAAGCAGGATGTATTGCGCTATGTATTGACAGCCAATGCGCCTGAGACCAAGGACAACAATTTTACCTGGAAGGATTTCCAGGAGCGCAATAACTCTGAGTTGGTTGCCGTTTACGGTAACTTCGTAAACCGTGCCCTCCAACTCACCAAGAAGTATTGGGGCGGCATAGTTCCTGCCTGTGGTGAATTGCAGGAGGTAGATGAGAAGGCTATCGCTGAGTTTAAGGACGTGAAGGAGAAGGTAGAGCAGTATCTTAACGTATTCAAGTTCCGCGAGGCTCAGAAAGAGGCTATGAACCTGGCACGTATCGGTAACCGATACATCACAGAGTGTGAGCCTTGGAAGGTTTGGAAGACCGATCCTAAGCGTGTGGAGACCATCCTGAACATCTCCCTGCAGTTGGTTGCCAACCTCGCTATCGCCTTCGAGCCATTCTTGCCATTCTCTTCAGAGAAGCTCCGCAAGATGATCAATATGCCTAACTTCGAGTGGACTCAGCTCGGCAGCACAGATTTGCTCAAGGCTGGTACCCAGCTCGGTGAGCCTGAATTGCTCTTCGAGAAGATTGAGGATGAGGTTATCGAAAGACAGCTCCAGAAGCTCGCTGACACCAAGAAGGCTAACGAGGAGGCTTCTTATCAGGCTGCTCCTATCAAGCCAGAGGTTAGCTTCGATGATTTCGAGAAACTCGATATCCGCGTAGGTCACATTCTGAACTGCGAGAAGGTAAAGAAGTCTAAGAAACTCCTGAAGTTCACCATCGACGATGGTTCTGGCGTAGAGCGCACCATCTGCTCAGGTATCGCAGCCTACTACGAGCCAGAGCAGCTGATTGGCAAGGACGTATTGTTCGTAGCCAACTTTGCTCCTCGCAAGATGATGGGCATCGAGAGTCAGGGTATGATTCTGAGTGCTGTCAACTTCGACGGCTCATTGAACGTAACTTCTCTCCTTGGCAAGGTTAAGCCAGGAAGCCAGGTTGGATAAAGAACCATAAAATCATCTGATTATCAGATAAGGTAAAAGCCTCAAATCCTTTGCGGATTTGAGGCTTTTCTTATTTCTATCCAAATATTCTTTTATAATGTAAAACGATAACCCACGGTAAAGGTCAGAGCCTTGTTCTTACAGTTATCCCAATCACCCTTGCTAGCCTTCGTCAGGCTCACGTTGTAACGGGCATCCAGAATCACGTTCATATATTCATAACTCAAGCCCAGAGGAATGGCTACATCCACCTTCTTGGCAGGCCAAAGAGCTTCGGTTTCCTGCATATCCTTGTATGTAATAGACCCGTTTTTATCCTTCTGAAGGTCGGTTTCCTCTCTTTTCACCTTGCCGTCACCACAAAGGAATCCCACCTGAACGCCTGCATTCACCGACAAACCCTCTACAAGATAGGCTTTCAGCATGAGCGGTACCTGGATATAATCGAGGTTCACATGATGATTCTTAATACCTGTATATTCCCCTTTTTCAGCATTCTCAGTCAACTCACAGTCAGGGAAGCGCATACCCTGTCGGGCATAATAAGCACCCAGCGTAATACCCAGGCTCTTATTTATGCGATATTCCACATCTGCGCCACCCATGAATCCTGCCTGATACTTAGACTCTAGTGAGGTTCCATCCAAAGTTTCCAGAGTCAACCCGCTCCAGTTAGCCAGAGTTACACCTATACGGGGAATTACCGAGAATCTGCCTACCGGATTCTCCACTTCTTGTGCCTTTGCTCCCATAACAGCAAGCAGCAGCACCATCATTATAACTATTTTCTTTTTCATTTCCACAACAGTTTGTATATCATAATAACAAAAAACAAGGGATAATATTGCATCCTACTGCCATTTTTCTCCATGAAAGACCTGTTCTCGCAAAGTGTTAACAAATATAACTCGCTCTAAATTGGACTTTGATTGAAAATCAAGAAGTTGGGCGTTTGCCTA
>OGEQ01000661.1_pt1 | contig 34668 bp, 29 predicted proteins | sample 1570731 | NCBI WGS metagenome assembly OGEQ01 (sample SAMEA2582132, study PRJEB24529) | metagenome | biome: Human gut stool | place: China | collected 2011
GTCAGCTTCGCTGACCAGAATCACGCGCCAAGTCTCACGGACGTTCGACTTGAACGAAAAAAAGGGGGAGTTCCTATGAAGCTGGAAGAGATCGGCAGCCGGGCAAAAGAAGTATCCAGAGTGTTAAACAATCTGGGATCTACACCGAAAAATGAAGGCTTGAAAGCAGTTGCCCAGGCTTTGCTGGATGGAAAAGATAAGATTCTGGAGGCCAATCAAAAGGATGTGCAGGCGGCGCTTGCAAAGGGCATGAATCCAGGACTGGTAGATCGTCTTTCTTTAAATGACGCCAGGATCCAGGCTATGGCAGAGGGTCTCTTACAGGTGGCCTCCTTAGATGACCCGGTTGGTGAGGTGATCTCCATGAAGCCAAGACCCAACGGATTACTGATCGGACAGAAACGGGTACCGTTAGGTGTGATCGGCATGATCTATGAGGCGCGGCCCAATGTAACGGCCGATGCCTTTGGCCTGTGTTTTAAATCAGGTAATGCCGTGATCTTAAAAGGTGGAAGCGATGCCCTGGAATCCAATAAGGCCATAGTGGTACAGATTCGGGAGGGCTTAAGAAGTGCCAGACTTCCAGAGGATGCGGTGCAGTTGATTGAAAGTACTGACCGGGAAGTGACCAGACAGTTTATGCGGCTGAATGACTATCTGGATGTGCTGATCCCAAGAGGCAGCGCCGGACTGATCCGTTCCGTGGTGGAGAACAGTACCGTTCCGGTGATTGAGACAGGAACCGGCAACTGCCATATTTTCGTGGATGAATCTGCGAATCTGGACATGGCGCTGAATATCATTTTCAATGCCAAGACCCAGCGGATCGGTGTTTGTAATGCCTGTGAGTCCCTGGTGGTCCACCGGGCAGTTGCAGAAGAATTTCTGCCGTTATTAAAGGCCAGACTGGATGAGAAGCAGGTGGAGATCCGGGCGGATAAAGAAGCCTGCGCCCTGGTGGATGGTTTTGTCCCGGCTACAGAAGAGGATTGGGGAAGAGAATATCTGGATTATATCCTTTCCCTGAAGCTGGTGGATTCTATCGACGAGGCCATTGCCCATATCAACCGCTATAATACGAAGCATTCCGAGGCGATCATTACCTCCGATTATGCCAATGCCCAGAGGTTCTTAAATGAGATCGATGCGGCGGCAGTGTATGTGAACGCTTCGACCCGTTTTACCGATGGCTTTGAGTTTGGCTTTGGCGCGGAGATCGGCATCAGCACCCAGAAGCTTCACGCCAGAGGTCCTATGGGATTAAAAGAACTGACGACAACCAAATACATCATTTATGGGAATGGACAGGTGCGCCCGTAGAAGTGGGCAGAGGCTCCTATAGAAGGGACAGCAATATGGAAGAACTGACAATCCGCACTGCCACAGAAAAGGACGTGGCAGCGCTTTTGGGCATCTACAGACCGTATGTGGAGAGAACGGCCATTACTTTCGAATATGAAGTACCGACATTGGAGGAATTTCGTCAGCGGATTTGTCATACACTGGAAAAATATCCGTATCTGGTGGCAGAGGCAGCTGGAGAGATCGTGGGATACGCCTATTTAAGCGCCTTTCACCCAAGAGCCGCATATCAATGGTGTGCAGAGACTTCTATATATGTCAATACGGACAAGAAGAAAATGGGCATCGGCGGCAGACTTTATGGTACTTTGGAGCAGATCGCAAAAGAACAGGGCATTTTGAATCTGAATGCCTGCATCGCAGTTCCAGAGCAGGATGATGAGTACCTGACTTCCAACAGCGAATCCTTCCATAAGCATCTGGGATACCGGATGGTGGGGAAGTTCCACAACTGCGGATATAAATTCGGCAGATGGTATCACATGATCTGGATGGAGAAAATGATCGGCGGGCATGTGGAACAGCCGGGAGAGATCATTCCGTTTCCGGCGATAAAGAAATAGAAAAGCTGATCCGGGTGATGCCGGATCGTTACAAATAAAGATAGAAAAGGATAAAACATGAGCGATTTAACCGTACAGGCACCATTAGAGGAGCCGGCAAGACAGGAATATTTTATGGAAATGGCCAAGAAACAGGTGACACAGCTGAGCAGGGAACTGGGACGTCCGCTGACCTGCTGCATCAACACCTTTGGCTGTCAGATGAATGCCAGGGATTCTGAGAAGCTTCTGGGCATTTTAGAGAAGATCGGATACCAGGAAACTACAGACGAACACGCGGATTTTGTGCTTTACAACACCTGTACGGTTCGTGAAAATGCAAACCTAAGGGTATATGGCCGTCTGGGCTATTTGAATACCATGAAGAAGAAAAATCCACATATGATGATCGCTCTGTGCGGCTGCATGATGCAGGAACCGGAAGTGGTGGAGAAGATCAAAAAGAGCTATCGTTTCGTGGATATTATTTTCGGTACCCACAACATCTTTAAGCTGGCAGAGTTGCTTTGCATGCGGTTTGAAGAAAAAAAGATGGTGGTGGATATCTGGAAAGATACGGACCGTATCGTGGAAGATCTGCCGACAGAGCGGAAATACAGCTTCAAATCCGGCGTCAACATCATGTTTGGCTGCAACAATTTCTGCAGCTACTGCATCGTTCCTTATGTAAGAGGCCGTGAGCGCAGCAGAAAACCGGAGGACATCATCGCGGAGATCAAGCGGTTGGTGGCTGACGGTGTGGTGGAAGTCATGCTGTTAGGTCAGAATGTGAACTCCTACGGAAAAAATCTGGAGCAGCCGGTGACATTTGCAGAACTGTTAAGACAGGTCAATGAGATTCCGGGACTGGAACGGATCCGTTTTATGACTTCCCATCCAAAGGATCTGTCCGATGACCTGATCGAGGCCATGAGAGACTGTGATAAGGTATGCCGCCACCTGCATCTGCCGCTGCAGTCTGGAAGCAGCCAGATCTTAAAGGTGATGAACCGCCGTTATACCAAGGAGCAGTACCTGGAACTGGTGGAGAAGATCCGGAAGGCAGTGCCGGACATTGCCCTGACGACGGATATCATCGTAGGCTTCCCGGGAGAGACTGAGGAAGACTTCGAGGAGACCATGGATGTAGTGAGAAGAGTACGCTATGACAGCGCATTTACCTTTATCTACTCCAAACGTACCGGAACCCCTGCGGCGAAGATGGAAAATCAGGTGCCGGAGGACGTGGTGAAAGCCCGCTTTGACCGGTTGCTGGCGGAAGTGCAGAAGATCTCCTCTGAAGTATGCGGAAGAGACGTCCATACCGTACAGAAAGTTCTGGTAGAAGAGCTGGATGACCATGTAGAGGGATATGTGACCGGACGCATGAGCAACAATACGGTGGTTCATTTCCCGGGAAATGCAGATCTGATCGGTAAGATCGTGGATGTTTACTTAGAGGAGTCAAAAGGCTTCTATTATATGGGTAAGCAGGCTTAAATTTAGAGAAAAGAGGTTAACAAAGTGGCGGGATTATCACCAATGATGACCCAATATGTGGAAACCAAGAAGCAGTATCCGGACTGCATTTTGTTTTACAGACTTGGAGATTTTTACGAGATGTTTTTTGAGGACGCCCTGACTGCGTCCAAAGAACTGGAAATTACGCTGACCGGAAAGGAATGCGGTCTGGAAGAGAGGGCTCCCATGTGCGGAGTCCCTTATCATGCTGTGGATTCCTATTTATATAAATTAGTGCAGAAGGGTTACAAGGTTGCCATCGCAGAGCAGATGGAGGACCCCAAATTAGCAAAGGGACTGGTAAAACGGGAGGTGATCCGTGTGGTCACACCGGGAACCATTACCAGCAGCCAGGCACTGGACGAGACGAAAAATAACTACCTGATGGGCATTGTTTATATTGGCGATACCTACGGCATTTCCACCTGTGATATGACTACTGGAGATTATCTGGTGACAGAGGTGGAGGGGGAGAGAAATCTTCTGGATGAGATCCACAAATTCGCCCCGTCAGAGATCATCTGCAATGAGGCGTTTTACATGTCCAGCATTGATCTGGATGATCTGAAAAACCGCTATCATGTGGCGGTTTCTTCTCTGGACAGCCACTATTTTTCCGATGACAGCTGCAGAAAAGTGTTAAAAGAGCATTTTCATGTGAGTACTTTGGACGGACTGGGACTGGCAGATTATGACGCTGGTGTGATCGCAGCAGGTGCGGTCATGGAGTATCTCTATGAAACCCAGAAAAATTCCCTGGCCCACATCGTGACCATTACCCCTTATACCACAGGGCAGTTTATGATCATTGATACTTCTACCAGACGTAACCTGGAGCTGGTGGAGACCTTAAGAGAGAAGCAGCGCCGTGGTTCGCTGTTATGGGTGTTGGATAAGACCAAGACAGCCATGGGCGCCAGACTGATGCGTACCATGATCGAGCAGCCTCTGATCAGGAAAGAGCAGATCATCGAGCGCCAGAATGCCATTGAAGAACTGAATATGAGTTACATTTCCAGAGAAGAGATCCGGGAATATTTAGGCCCGGTGTACGATCTGGAGCGTCTTATTGGCCGGATCACTTACAAATCCGCCAATCCGAGGGATCTGATCGCTTTCCGCAACTCCTTAAAAATGCTGCCGTTTATCCGGGATATCTTAAAGGAGTTTCATAGTGCAGTCTTAAAGGAGATCCATGAGGATATGGATCCATTGCAGGATCTGTATGACTTGATCGAGCGGGCTATTGTGGAAGAACCGCCTATTGTCACCAGAGAAGGCGGCATGATCAAGGAAGGTTATAATGAGGAAGCTGACAAGCTGCGCCATGCCAAAACCGAAGGAAAGACCTGGCTGGCGGAGTTAGAGGCCAGAGAACGGGATAAAACAGGCATTAAAAACCTGAAGATCAAATATAATAAAGTATTCGGATATTATTTCGAGGTGACCAATTCCTTCAAAGATCTGGTTCCTGACTATTTTATCCGGAAACAGACGCTTGCCAACGCAGAGCGGTACACTACCGATGAGTTAAAAAATCTGGAAGATATCATTCTGGGAGCGGAGGAGAAGCTGTTTTCCCTGGAATACGATCTGTTCTGCGATGTGCGGGATCAGATTGCAGGAGAAGTAAACCGGATCCAGACGACTGCCAAGGCCATTGCAGGGCTGGATGTGTTCAGTTCTTTATCTCTGGTAGCGACCAGAAATAATTATGTGAAACCCAAGATCAATGAAAAAGGCACCATCCACATCAAAAATGGCCGTCATCCGGTAGTGGAGCTGATGCTGAAGGATGATCTGTTTGTTGCCAACGATACGGTATTGGACAACAATAAGAACCGGATCTCCATCATCACAGGCCCAAACATGGCAGGTAAATCCACCTATATGCGCCAGACAGCCCTGATCGTGCTGATGGCACAGATTGGAAGCTTTGTCCCGGCGGACGAGGCAGATATTGGTGTCTGCGACCGGATTTTTACCCGTGTGGGCGCATCCGATGATCTGGCTTCCGGACAGAGTACCTTCATGGTGGAGATGACGGAGGTTGCCAACATCTTAAGAAACGCCACAAGAAACAGTCTTGTGATCTTAGACGAAATTGGGCGGGGCACCAGTACCTTTGACGGCTTAAGTATTGCCTGGGCGGTGGTGGAGTATATCAGCAACACCAGAGTCTTAGGTGCTAAGACCTTATTTGCCACCCATTACCATGAGCTGACAGAGCTGGAGGACACCATGAGCGGTGTCACCAACTACTGTATCGCCGTAAAGGAACAGGGGGATGATATCGTGTTCCTGCGTAAGATCATTAAGGGCGGCGCGGACAAGAGCTACGGAATCCAGGTAGCCAAGCTTGCCGGAGTGCCGGATCAGGTGATCACAAGAGCAAAAGAACTGGTAGAAGAACTCAGCAGTGCGGATATTACCATGAAAGCCAGGGAGATCGCGGAGGCCAGCGCTAACGTATCCCAGCATAAGACGGTCACCAGACCGGATGAGGTGGATCTTAATCAGATGACCTTGTTTGATACAGTGAAAAATGACGATATTATCCACGAATTAGAAGAGATCTCCATCAATGAGATCACGCCGATGGAGGCTCTGAATATCTTAAGCAGACTGCAGAGCAAGCTGAAGAACCGCTGGTAAGGAGGCATTATGCCACATATTACTGTACTGGATCAAAGTACCATCAATAAAATCGCTGCCGGAGAGGTGATCGAGCGTCCCTCTTCGGTGGTAAAGGAGCTTCTGGAAAATGCCATCGATGCCCAGGCGACTGCAGTGACTGTGGAGATCCGGGACGGAGGCATTTCCTACATCCGTGTGACGGACAATGGCTGCGGAATCCCGAAGGAAGAGGTTCCGTTGGCATTTCTGCGCCATTCCACCAGTAAGATCAAATCCGTGGAAGATCTATTTACGGTATCTTCTCTGGGGTTCCGTGGTGAGGCCCTTTCCAGTATCGCCTCTGTGGCTCAGGTAGAGCTGATCACCAAGACATCGGAACAGCTTTCTGGTACCCGGTATCAGATCGAAGGCGGTGTGGAGCGAAGCTATGAGGAGGTGGGGGCGCCGGATGGAACCACCTTTCTGGTGCGCAATCTGTTCTATAACACACCGGCCAGACAGAAGTTTTTAAAGACTGCCCAGACGGAAGGAAGCCATGTGGCGGCATTGGTGGAGAAAATCGCCATGTCCCACCCGGATATCTCCATCCGGTTTATCCAGAATAACCAGAACCGTCTCCATACGTCCGGAAACCATAATTTAAAGGACATTATTTACACCGTGTTTGGACGGGAGATCGCTGCCAATCTGCTTCCTGTGGAAAGTGAGCAGGAGGTTCTGCAGGTCCATGGATTTGCAGGAAAACCGGTGATCGCCAGAAGCAACCGGAGCTTTGAGAATTATTACATCAACGGACGGTATGTGAAAAGCGGGCTGATCGGTAAGGCCATTGAGGACGCATACAAGCCATATATGATGCAGCATAAGTATCCGTTTGTGCTGCTTCATATCAGCATTGAGCCGGAGTATCTGGACGTGAATGTGCATCCAACCAAGATGGAGCTGCGGTTCCGCAATGGAGAACAGGTTTACCAGATGCTCTTCCAGGCCATCAGCCAGGCACTGTCTCATAAGGAACTGATTCCGCAGGTGGATCTGGTGAAGCGGGAAGAGGAGAAAGCGTTGGAGGAAGCCCAGAAGAGAGCGCCTCATCCGGAGCCATTTGAGGTGAAACGGCAGGCGGCTATGGTGCAGAAATCTGATGAGTCCAGAACAATGCAGCCCCCGATCTATAAAAGTGAAGCAGTTTATGGCAAAATTGCGGAAAGTCGTGCGGAGCTTGAGCCGGAAATTCAGGCAGCTGCGCCAGTGGAGTCTCGGAAGCTGGAGCAAAAACAACAGGAGCTGGAGCAAAAACAACAAGAGTTGGAGCAAAAACAACAGGAGCAGGAACAAAAACAACAGGAGCAGGAACAGAAAGCCACAGGGCAGGCAGAACAGCCCCAGCAGTTAGATCTTTTTGAAGAAAAACTCCTGGAGCCCAAGAACCGCATCCGCCACAAGCTGATCGGTCAGCTCTTCGACACCTACTGGCTGGTGGAATTCAACGAACATCTCTACATTATCGACCAGCATGCAGCCCATGAGAAGGTGCTGTATGAGAAGACCATGCAGACACTGAAGACAAGAGAATTTACCTCCCAGATGCTGAATCCGCCGATCATTTTGACCATCGGAAGCACGGAGGAGGTTCTCTTGAAAAAATACATGAAATATTTCCAGGACATCGGTTTTGAAATTGAGCCTTTCGGCGGACGGGAGTACGCGGTGCGGGCAGTGCCGGACAACCTGTTTTCCGTGGCGAAGAAAGAACTTCTTATGGAGATGATCGATGATCTGTCTGAGGATGCAGGGGCGAGAACGGCAGATATGATCCATGACCGGGTAGCAACCATGTCCTGCAAGGCTGCAGTCAAGGGCAACAACCATCTGTCCTTTGCGGAGGCGGATCATCTGATCGATGAACTGCTGAACCTGGACAATCCATACGCCTGTCCACATGGGCGGCCAACCATCATTTCCATGAGCAGGTATGAACTGGAAAAGAAATTTAAAAGGATCGTATAAAAATAGGATAAAGATATGAGTGAAAATAAGAAAAAACCGATGATCATCCTGACAGGTCCCACAGCGGTAGGAAAGACTGATCTTTCCATTCAGCTGGCTAAAGCCATTGGTGGTGAGATCATCAGCGCTGATTCTATGCAGGTATACCGCCACATGGACATCGGTTCTGCCAAGGTGACACCGGAGGAGATGGATGGAGTTCCCCATCATCTGATCGACGTGTTAGAGCCGGAAGAAGAATTTAATGTGGTGGTGTTCCAGAAGCTGGCTAAAGAGGCATTAACGGGCATCTATGAACGGGGATATATTCCTATCATTGTGGGAGGAACCGGGTTCTACATCCAGGCACTGCTCTATGATATTGATTTTACAGAAAATGACGGTGATACCGCTATCCGCAGGGAACTGGAGGAATTGGCCCAGACCCAGGGAGCCGGCTGTCTTCACCAGATGTTACAGGAGATCGACCCGGAGTCGGCAGCCGCTATTCATCAGAATAATGTGAAACGGGTGATCCGGGCCATTGAGTTCTACCGCCAGACCGGGAAAAAGATCTCCCTGCACAATGAGCAGGAGCGGGAGAAACAGTCCCCATACCAGTTCCTGTATTACGTGCTGGATACAGACCGGAAGACCCTCTATGAGCGGATCGACCGGAGAGTGGATCGGATGATGGAACATGGCCTGGTGGATGAAGTGAAGCATCTGGCAGATATGGGCTGTACCAGAGATATGGTGTCCATGCAGGGGCTTGGTTACAAAGAAATCCTGGATTACCTGTCTGGGGAGATTACCCTGGAGGAAGCCGTTTACATCTTAAAACGGGACACCCGCCATTTTGCAAAACGGCAGATCACCTGGTTTAAGAGAGAGAGGGACGTCCGTTGGCTGGAGCTGGAGCAGTTCCAGAATGACAGGAAGAAGGTCCTGGAACATATATTGGATGAAATTGAAGGAGAAGGAATACGATGAATACAGAAATGGAAACCATGTACGAGAGTCTTGGTATCAGTAAAAAAGTACTGGAGTTTGGCACTCAGATCGAGGAGCATTTAAAAGAACGGTTTGAGGAGATCGACAAGCGGGCAGAATTTAACCAGATGAAGGTCATCAAAGCGATGCAGGACAACCGGGTCAGTGACATTCATTTTGCTGCAACCACCGGATATGGCTACAATGATCTTGGAAGAGATACCTTAGAGGCAGTTTACGCCAGCGCTTTTCACGGCGAGAGCGCACTGGTACGCCCACAGTTAACCTGCGGAACCCATGCATTAGCAGTTGCTTTAGCTTCTAACTTAAGACCAGGCGATGAGCTGCTTTCCCCGGTTGGCAAACCATACGATACTCTGGAAGAGGTCATCGGAATCCGGGATTCTGTCGGCTCATTAAAGGAATATGGCGTATCCTACCGCCAGGTAGACCTTCTGCAGGACGGCTCCTTTGATTTTGAAAATATCAGAAAGGCTATCAACGAGAAGACAAAACTGGTAACGATCCAGAGATCTAAGGGCTATGCCACCAGACCAACTCTTTCTGTAGCCAGAATCGGGGAACTGATTTCCTTTATCAAGAGCATCAAGCCGGAAGTGATCTGCATGGTAGATAACTGCTACGGTGAGTTCGTAGAGACCATCGAGCCAACCGATGTGGGAGCAGATATGATCGTCGGTTCCCTGATCAAAAACCCAGGTGGTGGTTTAGCGCCTATTGGCGGCTATATCGTAGGACGGAAAGACTGCATCGAGCGTGCGGCATACCGTTTAAGCGCTCCTGGACTTGGCAAAGAAGTAGGCGCAAGCTTAGGACTGAACCAGTCCTTTTACCAGGGATTTTTCCTGGCTCCGACAGTTGTTGCAGGCGCATTAAAGGGAGCGGTCTTCGCAGCCAATATCTACGAGAAGCTGGGCTTTGACGTGATCCCCAATGGAACCGAGTCCCGTCACGACATCATCCAGGCGATCACCTTTGGAAAATCAGAAGGTGTGATCGCATTCTGTCAGGGTATCCAGGCAGCTGCTCCGGTAGACAGCTATGTAGCTCCGGAACCATGGGATATGCCGGGTTATGATGCGCCGGTTATCATGGCAGCAGGTGCTTTTGTACAGGGTTCTTCCATTGAGTTAAGCGCTGATGGACCGATCAAACCTCCATATGCCGTTTATTTCCAGGGAGGTCTGACCTGGTATCATGCAAAACTGGGAATTCTGATGTCTTTACAGAAACTGGTAGACGCAGGAATGGTGGACATGTTAAAATAAACCTGTCTGGAGTTCGTCGTATGGGGAGTTACGGGAAAGGACAGACATGGAGAAACAGACCATGAAAGAGATCCCGGTCAATGACCGGCCATACGAAAGATGTATCAAACAGGGTCCGGAGGCTTTAAGTGATGAGGAGCTGCTGTCCGTGATCATACGGACCGGCAGCAGGAAGGCCAATTCCTTAGAGACCGCCCGGCAGATTCTGAGACTGAATTATCCCCAGGATGGTATCCTGGGACTATGCCACTTAACACTTCCGGAATTAAAAGAGGTGGAGGGGATCGGTGATGTAAAAGGCATCCAGCTTCTGTGCATCGGGGAATTGTCCCGGCGGATCAGCAGAAGATTTGTCATGTCGGAGATCACCCGGTTCCAGAACCCGGAAGAAGTGGTGAATTACTATATGGAAGAGATGCGCCACATGGAGCAGGAGCAGCTTCATGTGATGCTGACAGATAATAAACAGGGAATGATACGGGATGTGCTGATTTCCAAGGGAACCGTCAACGCCTCCATCGTATCGCCGAGAGAAATTTTGATTGAAGCACTGAGATACCGGGCAGTGGGGATGATCATGGTACATAACCATCCCAGTGGTGATCCGACACCCAGCCGGGAGGACTGTTCCATTACCCAGAGGGTGAAGGAGGCGGGAAAACTGGTGGGCATCCAGCTGCTGGATCACATTGTCATTGGAGACGGGTCATACAGCAGTTTTAAAAAAGAAGGAATGTTATAGCACATGGAATCAAAATATACGCGTTATTTATTAATCGGACTGACAGTGTTCTGTATCGCCCTCATCGGAATTACATCCTTTTCTGATGGGTGGCTGGCACCTCTCAGGACAGGAGTGGGATATTTTCTGATCCCGATCCAGTCCGGAGTCAATAAGGTTGGTATTACCATTTATGACGAACTGACAGATTACGCCAGCTTAAAATCTGCCCTGGATGAGAACAAAAAACTTCAGGAGGAAGTGGCCCAGTTAACGGAGGAAAACAATCGTCTGGTTTCGGACCAGTTTGAACTGCGGAGATTGCGGGAGCTGTATAACCTGGATCAGGAGTATCTACAGTATGAGAAGACAGCAGCCAGAGTCATTGCCAAGGACTCTGGAGACTGGTTTCAGGTATTCCGTGTGGATAAAGGTTCAGCAGATGGAGTGGAAGTGGGCAGCAATGTGATGGCAGGCGGAGGTCTGGTGGGTATCGTTACAGATGTAGGCGCCCATTACGCCACGGTCCGTTCCATCATCGATGATTCCAGCCGTGTCAGTTCGATGGCTGTCCAGTCCGGAGATACCTGTATTGTTGCAGGAGACTTAACCCTCTATGAAGAAGGACGGCTTCGTATTACTAATATCCAGAAGGATGCCGATGTAAAAGAAGGGGATCGGATCGTAACCTCGAACATCAGTTCCAAGTTTTTGCCAGGAATTCTCATTGGCTACGCTTCCGACATCACCCTGGACAGTAATCAGCTTACCAGTTCCGGTTATCTGGTTCCGGTGGTTTCTTTCCGTAATCTTCAGGAAGTGCTGATCATCACCCAGGTAAAAGAGACAGGAGATCAGGTGGGGCAATGACCATGAACATGAGAATCAAACGGGCAGGGATCAATCTATGTCTGATGATCCTTGCGTTTACCATCCAGAATTGTGTGTTCCCGTTGATGCCATTTCTGACGGCAACGCCGAATCTGCTTCTGATCCTGACATTTTCCTTTGGTTTTATTGAGGGAAAGCAGGCAGGTATGTTTTACGGTGTTCTGGCGGGAATTCTGCTGGACCTGTTTTACAGCGGACCTTTTGGATTTTACACGTTGTTTTACATTTATGTAGGATATCTGAACGGAATCTGTACCAAATATTATTATGAAGATTATATTACCCTTCCGCTGATCTTAAGCCTGGTCAACGAACTGGCATACAATCTGTACATCTATGTGTTCCGTTTTCTGATCCGCGGAAGACTGAATATTCTGTATTATTTAAGAGAACTGATGATCCCAGAGATCATTTTTACTGTTGTGACCACTTTGTTTCTCTACCGTCTGATCCTGTTTATCAACCGGTGGCTGAAACGTATGGAAAATAGGAGAGATACGACCATTGTTTAGAGACATTTTAGAAATTCTGCAGGAAACAGTAAAAAAAATCGCAGGTTCCAGGGTATTTGCCCTGGCAGTCATCTTTACCCTGATGTTTTTTGGACTGATCGGCAAATTGTTCAATATGCAGATCATAAACGGCGAACAGTATCTGACCCAGTATGTGTCCAAAACCTTGCAGACGGTCTATACCCCTGGAACCAGAGGCAATATTTATGACCGCAATGGCAATGTGCTGGCGCACAATGAACTGGCTTATGCGGTAACCGTCCAGGATACTGGTGCATACCGGAAAAACCAGGATAAAAACCTGATGCTTCTCAATCTGATCCGGGTGCTGGAAAAACATGGAGAGAAGGTAGAAGGAAAACTGGAGATCACCATTGATCAAAATGGGGATATGGTGTTTACAGCGTCTTCAGAAGCAGCGAGGAAACGTTTCCTTCGGGATTATTACGGTCTGACCTCGGTAGATAAGCTGGATGATCCGGACGGGAAATATCCATCCAATGTTTCAGCCAGAGATATTTTTGAGCAGCTGAAGGATGAAAAGCATTATGACATAAAACGGCTGAAGGACGAGAAAGGCAATCCGATCGTTCTGACGGATGAAGAGGCCTTAGCCATTGCCAACATCCGGTATACGATGTCTCTGACGGACTATCAGAAATATAAGAGCACAACAGTAGCTACCAATGTTTCTGAAGAGACGGTGGCGGAGATCGAGGAGAGTGTGGCAGAGCTTCAAGGTGTTGGAATTGAAGAATCCACCATCCGTGTTTATGATGACAGTATTTATTTTGCCCCGATCATCGGCTATACCGGAAAAGTCCAGTCTGACCAGCTGGAGGAATTGAAAAAATTAGATGAGAATTATGAAGTGACCGATATCGTAGGACGTATCGGTATTGAGGAAGCCTTAGAACAGGAACTGCAGGGCAAAAAGGGCGTACAGAATCTGTACGTGGACAGCCGTGGCCGGATACTGAAAGAAGATGAAAATGGAACCGAGCCGGTGGCAGGCAATGATGTCTATCTGACCATCGATGCGGATCTCCAGAAAGGAATCTATCATCTGTTAGAGAGACAGCTGGCTGGTATTTTGACGGAGCGTCTGGTAAACCGTGATGTGACGGAACTGGAAAACCAGGATTCCAGTAAGAAGAAGATCCCGATCAAGGATGCGTATTATCAGCTGATCAATAACAACGTGCTTTCTTTAAAACATATGGAATCGGAAGATGCTGGTGCCATCGAGCAGCAGGTCCATCAGAAATTTCTTTCTTCCAGAGAACAGATCATGAAAGAACTGGAAAGCCAGTTGTATAACCCGAATGCCCCGTCCATGGCGGAGCTGCCGGAGGATCAGAAGGCTTACATGCAGTATATTTACAGTTACCTGTCAGATTCTACTGTTGGGATCATCCAGAGGGACAAGATTGACAGCTCCAGCCCGGAAGCGGAGAACTGGAGAAATGAAACCATCAGTCTCAGGGATTATCTTTACAGCGGTATTTCTAATAACTGGATCGATACGACGAAGCTGGAGGTGTCCAGCAGGTATTCCAGTGCGGATGACAGCTACGATGCCATTGTACGGTATATTCTGGACCATTTAAAGGATGATACGAAATTTACCAAGCGGATTTACCGTTACCTGATTAATCAGGGAGTGGTGACCGGACGGGAATTGTGCCTGGCTCTTTATTCCCAGGGAGTATTCCCATATGATGAGCAGCAGGTTTCTCTGCTGACAGGCAACGGAGAAAATTATGCGTATTCATTTATGATCGATAAGATCTCCAGGATTGAGCTGACACCGGCCCAACTGGCTCTGGATCCATGTACGGCAGGATGTACGGTGACAGATGTCAATACAGGAGAGATCCGGGCGCTGGTTACCTATCCAAGTTATGACAACAACATGCTTTCTGGTACGGTAGATGCGGCTTATTACAGTAAGTTAAATGATGACCTGTCCCTTCCGCTCTACAACAATGCCACGCAGGCACGAAAAGCACCAGGTTCTACATTTAAGCCAATTACAGCCATTGCTGCTCTGGAAGAGGGTGTGATCTCCCTGGGAGAAACTGTAGAGTGTACCGGTATTTATGAGGAAGTGTCCCCGTCTATCAAATGTTGGATTTATCCTGGGCGTCATGGACATCTGACGGTATCAGGCGGAATCCAGAACTCCTGTAACTACTTTTTTGCAGAGATGGCACACCGGCTTTCCACAGATGAAAATGGTGTGTATTCGACGGACAGGGGTATCCGGACGATCCAGAAATATGCGACCATGTTTGGTCTGGATCACAAATCCGGTATTGAAATTTCTGAAAATGATCCGAAACTGACCACGGAAGACCCGGAGCGTTCTGCGATGGGACAGGGTACCAACTCCTATACCAATGTGCAGCTTTCCAGATATGTTTCCGCTCTGGCTAACCGGGGAAATGTGTATGAGTTAAGTCTGGTTGACAAGGTGATGACTTCTGATGGCAGGGTAGTCCGTGAGCATCAGACGGAGCTTTCTAGTCAGGTAGAGGTGGCAGACAGTACCTGGGATGCAGTACAGACTGGCATGAGAGCTGTAGTATCGGAAGGCTCTGCAAAGGATATCTTTAAAGATCTGGAAGTAGAGATCGCAGGTAAGACAGGTACTGCGCAGGAGAACAGCCGTGCGAACCATGCGTGGTTTATTTCTTATGGCCCATATACCAACCCGGAGATCAGCGTGACGGTCAATATCCCTTATGGATATACTTCCTCTAACGCTGCGGCAGTAGCTAAAAATGTATACCGTCTGTATTATGGATACACATCCCTGGATGAGATCCTGAATGCAGGAGCGTTGAGAGCAAGCAACGTCGTGATCGGCGATTAAAAAAATTAAAGAAGGTGATCGGTCATGAAAAACACCGTAGTCATTAAAGGAAATAAATCTGGTATGACGGTAATCCTGGATCCGGAAGCAGCGTATGAGACGCTGCTTCTGGACATTGCCGCCAAGTTTGAAGAGAGCGCCAGATTCTGGGGATCTGTACAGATGACGCTGACTTTGGCGGGGCGTCCCCTGACCCCGGAACAGGAATTTGAGATCGTCAATGTGATCACAGAGCATTCCCAGATCGAGATTTTGTGCCTGGTAGATCAGGATATAAACCGGATCCGCCGGTGTGAAAGAGCACTGAAAAACCGTCTGATGGAGCTGTCTTCCAACACTGGTCAGTTTTTTCGCGGTAATTTAAAAGCAGGGGAATTACTGGAAACAGAGACCAGTCTTGTAGTGATCGGTGATGTGGAAAAAGGCGCAAGAATTATTTCCAAGGGGAACGTGGTGATCCTTGGAGATCTGCATGGCAGTGTGACTGCAGGCGCCTCCGGCAACGAAAAGACAGTGATCGTTGCCCTGGAGATGGCTCCCCAGCAGCTGAAGATCAGTGAAGTACAGGCTGTTTACCCGGAAAAGGGAAAACGTTTAGGCAAGGGACCATCTATTGCTTATGTGGAGAATCAAGGCATCTGTGTGAAAAATACTAAAAAAAATATATTTGACCTATTTAAATATAATTAATACTGGAAATATTAGAAAATATAGAGTAAAATATTTGTTGGTAAGAATTTATTGCAGGAGGATGGAACTATGAGTGAAGTCATTGTGATTACCTCCGGAAAAGGCGGGGTGGGCAAAACCACAACCTCGGCAAACATTGGAACAGGACTGGCTATATTAGGTAGAAGAGTTGTGATGATCGATACGGACATCGGGCTTCGGAATCTGGATGTGGTCATGGGACTGGAGAACCGGATCGTATATAATCTGGTAGATGTGGTCGAGGGAAACTGCAGGATGAAGCAGGCCCTGATCAGAGACAAAAGATACCCAAACCTTTCTTTACTTCCGTCTGCACAGACGAGAGATAAATCAGCAGTAAATCCTGAACAGATGATAAAACTGATCGATGATCTGCGGGATGAGTTTGACTACATTCTGTTAGACTGTCCGGCCGGAATCGAGCAGGGATTTAAGAATGCCATTGCAGGAGCAGACCGGGCGCTGGTTGTGACCACACCGGAGGTATCAGCCATCCGTGATGCAGACCGGATCATCGGATTGTTGGAGAACCAGGAGATAAGGGATATCCAGCTGATCGTTAACCGTGTCCGTATGGATATGGTCCGAAGAGGCGATATGATGTCTGTGGATGATGTGATGGATATTTTAGCAATTCCTCTTATGGGAACGATACCAGATGATGAGGCGATCGTGATTTCCACCAACCAGGGAGAACCTCTGGCAGGTACGAATACGCCATCCGGACAAGCATATCTGGACATCAGCAGGCGGATCATGGGAGAGGAGATCCCTATGTATGCACCGCGGCAGAACCGGACTTTTTTTGCACGGCTTTCAGGACTTTTAAAGCGTGCATAGGAGGGCGGCCATGAAGCGAGAACCAGGTGTACCTATGAAACGGTCCGGGGAGATCGCCATCCGGCGGCTGAAATTACTGCTTGTAGCAGATAAAGCAGACTGTTCACCGGAACTGATCGAGATGATCCGGCGTGATATCTGTGCTGCTTTGTCAAAGTACATGGATGTGGATGCAGCAAGGATGGAGATTGCCGTAAAACATCAGGAGGACACCTCCTCAGAACGATATACAACAACCCTTTACGCAAAGTTACCAGTACACAGCATGAGATTGAAGGGATTTTTTTAACAATGCTTTTTGATTATAACTTTAAAAGATACAATTTCCGGATCCTGATCTATGTGATCCTGCTTAGTGGGATCGGAGTTATGGCAATCTGGAGCGCGACAAACCAGGACCGTTCCATGATCGCAAAACAGATTTTTGGTATTATTTTAGGACTGATCCTTGCGATCTGTCTTTCCCTGGTCGATTATACCAGGCTCCTTTCTTTACATGTTTTGATTTATGGAGCCTGCGTGGTGTTTCTGGCTGCAGTACTTCTTATGGGACGGACTGCCGGTGGAGCGACCAGATGGCTGATTCTTCCAGTGATCGGAGCGATTCAGCCAGCAGAATTTGTAAAAATCGGACTGATCCTGTTCTTTTCCTGGTATTTTCAAAGATATCAGGAAAAGATTAATCAGCCCATTACCCTGGCAGTTGGAGCTGCACTGTTCGCACTTCCTGCCTTTATGATTTTGGAGCAGCCGAACCTTTCCACAACTCTGGTTACTACGGTGATCATTGCGTCGGTTGTATTTTGTTCCGGTGTCAGTTACAAGTGGATTTTAGGAGTTCTGGCAGTGCTGTTTCCCCTTGGAGCGGTGTTTGTATACATGCTCCAGTATGAGATGATTCCATTTTTGAGGGGATATCAGGCAACACGAATTTTAGCCTGGATCAACCCAAAGGAGTATTCCGCTGCTTACTGGCAGCAGGAGAATTCCATTATGGCCATTGGCTCCGGACAGCTCTGGGGCAAAGGTCTAAACAATACAGAGATCGCCTCTGTCAAGAATGGTAATTTTCTGTCGGAGGAACAGACGGATTTTATTTTTGCGATAATCGGAGAAGAGATGGGATTTGTCGGCGCGATGATCGTGATCGCCCTGTTTCTTCTTTTGGTTTATGAATGCCTGATGATGGCGTACCGGGCCAAGGATCTTTCTGGAAGACTGATTTGTACAGGCATGGCAACACTTCTGGCTTTCCAGAGCTTTGCCAATATTGCAGTAGCAACCGCGATATTTCCGAACACAGGCTTGCCGCTTCCATTTGTCAGTTACGGAGTCAGTTCTCTGCTGAGTCTGTATATCGGTATCGGAGTCGTGTTGAATGTTGGATTGCAACGCAGATATAGTAACGAATGGTAATGATTCAGTACCTTCATACGAACGAATAAAGGAGGAAGATATATGAACGTTGGTTTAATCGCTCATGAATCAAAGAAAAAACTGATGCAGAATTTCTGCATTGCGTATAGGGGAATCCTCAGCAAACACTCACTTTATGCGACAGGAACCACAGGAAGACTGATCGAGGAGGTCACCAATCTTAATGTGCACAAGTATCTATCCGGTCATTTGGGTGGAGAACAGCAGATGTGTACAGACATTGAACAGGATCAGCTGGATCTGGTGATTTTTCTGAGGGAGCCGATTGCTCCAAACCGTATGGATCCGGATGGAAGAGGAATTATCCGCATGTGTGATGCACACAATATTCCGGTAGCTACCAACCTGGCAACTGCGGAGCTTCTGATCAAGGCGTTAGAGCGCGGTGATCTGGAGTGGCGTGAGATGTACAAATAGGTGTCAGTATGAAGAAAAAAACGATATACAAGATTGCCTGCTGTCTCACGGCAGGCTTTCTGTTATGCAGCTGTGGAAAAAAGGAAGAAGCTCTGGATCGTCCATACTCATTTACAGAACGCAGTTTTCCTGTGGAACTGACTGATTCCACAGATGGATATGCATCTTTATTTGCCAGCGATCTGTGCGTAGTTACGGATGAGAGCCAGTATTCGCCTTCCGATACTACATCAGAGGCGGCTGGCTTGTTTGATATTACAGATGGGCAGGTTATGTACAGCAAAAATGCCTTTGAGCGGTTATATCCGGCCAGTATTACCAAGGTTATGACAGCGTTGATCGCGATCAAATATGGTGATCTGACAGATACGGTCACGGTTACAGAGGATGCAGTGATCACAGAAGCAGGTGCAACGCTTGCCGGGATTCATCCGGGAGACCAGCTTACCATGGAGCAGCTTTTATATGGTCTGATGCTTCCGTCCGGTAACGATGCAGGAGCGGCTATTGCGGTACATATGGCTGGAAGTATTGATGCGTTTGCTGAACTGATGAACCGGGAAGCCCAGAAACTGGGGGCGACAGGAACTCATTTTATGAATCCGCATGGTCTGACCAATGCGGATCATTATACGACTGCCTATGATCTGTATTTGATTTTTAACGAGGCATTAAAGCAGCCGGAATTCCGGAAAGTGACGGGAACCACTTCCTATACAGCAGATTATACCGATGGAAGCGGCAATCCGGTTTCTACTACCTGGGAGGGCGGAAACTGGTATATGGTAGGTCAGCGACAGACTCCGGATGGACTGACTGTATTTTCAGGAAAAACAGGTACTACATCAGCAGCAGGATTCTGCCTGATCATGGCTTCCAGGGACCAGAAAGAGAAGGAATATATCTCTGTTGTCTTAAAAGCGCCAAGCCGTCCGGGACTGTACGACAATATGACAAATATAATTTCCAAAATTGTCGATTAGTGATTGATTTTTCAATAAATTTATACTATAATTATGACAAATCAATTAGACTTTTTATACAAAACCAATAAACTTAAGGAGGGCGTTAACTATGGTGCAGATTATAGCTGGAAAAAAAGGAAAAGGTAAGACAAAACATCTGCTTGATAAGGCTAATGCAGCGATTACAGAGGCAAAGGGATCGATCGTATACTTAGATAAGAGTTCCAAGCACATGTATGAGTTAAGCAACAAGATTCGTCTGATTAATGTAAAAGGATTTGATGTAACAGATAGTTCAGGGTTTATTGGTTTTATTTCTGGAATTATTTCCCAGGATCATGATCTGGAAGTGATGTTCCTGGACAGCTTCTTAAAACTGGCATGTCTGGAGGGACTGGATATTTCTGAGACGATCTCCAGACTGGAAGATATCAGTGAGAAATATCATGTAACATTCGTATTGAGCGTATCTATGGATGCAGATGAGCTTCCAGAGGATGTAAAGAAGGATGTTATCATTTCCTTATAATTTTTACAAAATACATAATGATTGATTTCGAACGAAGATGATCATAAAGTGCCGCAGGATAAGAGATTCTATCATAGAATTTCAGCCTGCGGCATTTTTGATCTGTGTCTTTCTTACTCTTGAACTTTTGAGGGATAGCACGTATAATGGATAAGACGTAAAAGAAAAGGAGGTCGCCTCCTATGGCAAAGAAACCTCAGAAGGTCGTAAGGTACCCAAGAAGCAGTCAGCGGGGACTCAGGGCTTTTATCAGGAATATTAATATTGGAAAACTGATCTTTCTGGTCATTTTTATCTATATGTTATTCAGCGTTTATACCTATTGGTCGAGGGAGAAGATACAGCCTTATGAAGTGACCGAAGGCGCCATTGTGAATGACAGGAATTACACAGGCATTATATTAAGAAAAGAGACAACCCAATATCTGGACACTTCTGGATATGTGAATTATTATGTGCGGGAAGGACGAAGAGTTGCGGTTGGAACCAGTATCTGTTCTGTGGATGAGACGGGAAGCCTGGCACAGCAGCTGGAAGAGATGGGACAGGGACAGTCAGTGCTGTCGGATTCGGATCTGTCAGAGATTAAAAAATCCCTGACCTCTTATAGTCTGGCATATAATGACAACCGTTTTGGTAATGTTTATGATGTGGAATATTCCCTGGAATCTCTGATTATGGAATATTCTAATTTCGGTGCGATGAGCCAGGGAGAAGATCTGGCAGAGAAGCTGGGAGGTAATTTTAAGCAGTTGAAAGCACCGGTCAGTGGAATTGTTTCTTATGCAGTGGATTCTTATGAGAATCTGGATGAAACCTCCATTAACGCAGATGTATTTGACCGGACCGGTTATTCCAGATTGACGATCAAGACCGGACAGCCTGCGGAGACCGGAACACCGGCTTACAAGGTGATCACCGATGATACCTGGTCAGTGGTATTTCCTCTGGGAGAGGAGGATCTGGCACAGTTTGGGGACAAGACCAGTCTGAAGATTAATTTTCCAAGTGAAAATCTGACTATGAATGGCGCATTTTCTGTTCTTACAGGAACGGATGGAAAAACCTATGGAAAATTGGATTTTAAACGATTTATGATTCAGTTTGAAGCAGATCGGTATGTGGATTTTGAGGTGGTCACAGAAGAGGTAAAGGGATTAAAAATTCCATTAAGCTCTGTTGCCAGCAAAGATTTTTACCGTGTCCCGGCAGAATATTTAACCACCGGTGGCGATGGCAATGATTCAGGATTCAATAAAGAAGTGTATTCTGATCAGGGAACCTCGATCGTGTTCGTTCCTGCGACGATTTATTATTCAGATGAAGAATCCTGTTATATCGATATGGGAGAAGAGGAAGGAATCCATGCGGGAGACTATCTGATAAAGCCGGGATCTCAGGATCGGTATCAGGTGGGGCAGACTGGATCGCTGCAGGGAGTTTATAATATCAATAAGGGTTATTCCGTATTTCGTCAGATAGAGATTCTGGCAGAGAATAACGAGTTTTATATTGTACAGAAAGGAACCAGATATGGTCTGAACGTTTATGACCATATCATTCTGGACGCAGACGCCGTAGAAGGCGAAGGTGTATTAGTATATCAGTAAGGAGAGAGAGTGCATGGTTGCCAGACAATATGATGAGATAAAAAAACGTGTAGAAGCGGCCTGCCTGCGGGTGGGAAGAAAACCGGAAGAAGTGACTTTGATCGCTGTCAGCAAGACAAAACCAGTGGAGATGCTTCGGGAAGCTTACGAAGCTGGAGCCAGAGACTTTGGAGAGAATAAGGTACAGGAGATTCTGACCAAAGAGCCAGAGCTTCCGGAGGATATCCGATGGCATATGATCGGCCATCTGCAGACCAATAAGGTGCGGCAGATCGTAGGAAAGACCTGTCTGATTCATTCAGTAGATTCCCTGCATCTTGCAGAGACGATCCACAAGGAATCAGTGAAAAAAGGAATCGTGACCCAGATTCTTCTGGAGGTCAATGTGGCAGAAGAGGAAAGTAAGTTCGGCTTTCATGCAGAAGAAGTGGAAAATGCCTTAAAACAGATCCAGGAGCTTTCTGGAGTCTGTGTCCGGGGCCTGATGACCATCGCGCCATTTGTGGACAATTCCGAAGATAATCGCCCTGTTTTTCAAAAATTAAATAAATTATATGTTGACATGAAAAGTAAAAACATTGATAATGGTACTATGAATATTCTGTCCATGGGTATGACTGGAGACTTTGAAGTTGCAATAGAGGAAGGTGCAACCATGGTCAGGGTAGGCACCGGAATCTTTGGTGCAAGATAGTAAGATGGGAGATTAGAAATGGGCGTTTTTGGAAAAATTATGGATAGCCTGCGGTTAAGCGACAACGAGGATGATGATTACTTCCTGGATGACGATTATGAAGATGAGAAACCGGAGAAGAAGAGCTTTTTCGGTAAAAAAGATAAAGAACTGGATGATGATTATGGTTATGATGAGCCGGATGAGCCAGCGTCCAAGCCAAGATTTTTAGGCAGATCCTCTAATAAGGTGGTTCCGATGAAACGCGGCGGCATGGAAGTGACGATGGTAAAACCAACCTCCATGAATGATTCCCAGGAGATCTGTCAGTACCTGCTGGCTGGTAAGGCAGTGGTGCTGAATATGGAAGGACTGAACATGGAAGTAGCGCAGCGGATCATTGATTTTGCTTCCGGAGCAACGTATTCCATGAATGGTAATCTGCAGAAGATTTCCAACAGTATTTTTATTGCAACGCCGGAATCAGTTGAGCTGTCTGGAGATTTTCAGGAACTGATCAGTGGAGGCGCGGCCTCTTTTTCAGGCATGGGAATGCGTATTTGATAAATGTGAGAAATACTACGAGAATAAACAGTGAAGGAGCAGACGGTTGGGTCAGATAAACCGTTTGCTTTTTCATATGATGCTGATACCAGGGTCAAAAGGTCAGAAGTTCGACGCAAGCTTGCTTGCAGGAGAATTTTTGACCTTGGGACCCGCCAAAAACATGAGTAAGCAGCCATTTTTCAAAGAAAAATGAGCGAATTACGAATGTTTTTGAGGATTGCGGGAGCACGCAGTGCAGAGCAATCCGGTATCAGAGTGAGGATTGCGGAAAACAGGAGGAGCAGATTATGGAGAGACGAATGACAGTCCATCAGGATGGGAATCCGATTTATGATATAGTGATGAGTGATTCCTTTGGTTCCTTGGCGACGGAGGTTGCAAAGCTTGCGGTTGAAGGACGCCGGATCTGCATTGTGACAGATTCTACAGTAGCAGGGCTGTATCTGGAAGAGGTGAGGGAACGCTTGGCCGGATGTTGCAAAGAGGTTGTGACTTTTGTATTTCCGGCAGGTGAGGAAAATAAGAATCTAAAGACGGTCCAGGCACTGTATGAGACACTGATACTGAATCATCTGGACAGAAAAGATCTTCTGGTGGCTCTTGGCGGTGGTGTTGTAGGCGATCTGTGCGGTTATGCGGCGGCAACCTATCTGCGCGGTGTGTCATTTATCCAGATACCGACCACGCTTTTATCCCAAGTGGACAGCAGTATTGGTGGAAAGACAGGCGTAGACTTTGATGCGTATAAAAATATGGTAGGCGCATTTCACATGCCCAGGCTGGTATATACAAATGTGAAAACTCTGACGACTCTTTCACAGGAACAGTTTTCCTCTGGAATGGGTGAGATCATCAAGCACGGGCTGATCAAAGATGCTGCTTACTATCAGTGGCTGAAAGACAACCGGGAGAAGATCATGGCGAGAGATTTAGAGGCATGTGCAGACATGATCGAACGAAGTGATGAGATCAAACGTGAAGTCGTTGAGAAAGATCCGACTGAGCAGGGAGACCGTGCACTTTTGAACTTTGGGCATACACTGGGCCATGCCATTGAAAAATTAAAGAATTTCCAGATGCTTCACGGTCACTGTGTTGGTGTTGGCTGTATCGCAGCGGCAGCAATTTCCCAAAAACGAGGCTATCTGACGGAGGCACAGGTACAGGATATCCGGGAAACCATGAAAGCATTTCAGGTGGAGGAAAAGGTCTCAGGTGTTGATCCGGCACAAGTGATCGCTGCAACGAAAAATGATAAAAAGATGGATGGCAATACCATCAAATTTATTCTTCTGAAAGAGATCGGCTCCGCTTATGTGGATCGTCAGGTGACAGAAGAGGAGATGAAACTGGGACTGGAAGCAGTTCTGGAGTAAGGAGAATTTCATATATGAATCAGAAAATAAAAGCGGTTCTGGGTTTTCTGGTGTCCGGAGCAGTTCTGACTGCCATCGATCAGTGGACCAAGAGCCTGGCGGTAGCAGGTTTAAAAGGAAAAGAGCCATTTGTGATCTGGAAGGGTGTATTTGAACTTTTATATTCCGAGAACCGGGGCGCAGCATTTGGCGTCCTTCAGGGAAAACACGGATTTTTCTTCCTGGTAGCGGCTTGTGTGTTTGTGGCAGCTCTTTATGTGACCTGGAAGCTTCCTGATGAAAAAAAATTTGTCCCGCTGCGGATCTGTGTCACTCTGATTACGGCAGGGGCAGCAGGCAATCTGATCGACCGGGTGGTTCAGGGCTATGTGGTGGATTTTTTGTACTTCATTTTGATTGATTTTCCAATCTTTAATGTGGCAGACTGCTATGTTACCGTAGCGACAGCGGTTCTTTTGATCCTTCTGATGAAGGTGTACAGTGATGAGGATCTGGCGGTTCTGTGGCAGAAGAGAAAGGAGTCCTAGGTGAAGCAGCACTATATGGTATCAGAGGAACAGGAGGATCTGCGGATTGACCGCTATCTGTCAGAAGCCTGCGAAGAACTGTCCCGTTCCTATATTCAGAAACTGTTAAAAAACCAGGATGTGTTAGTGAATGGCGGTCCGGTAAAGGCCAGTTACAAGGTGGCCGCAGGTGACCAGATCGAAGTGGATGTGCCAGAGGCAGTGGAGCCGGAAATTGTGGCGGAAGAGATGGATTTAGACATTCTTTATGAGGATCAGGATGTGATCCTGGTCAATAAGCCGAAGGGAATGGTTGTGCATCCGGCAGCCGGACATTACACGGGAACTCTGGTCAATGGACTGATGGCCCATTGCAGGGATGAGCTTTCCGGTATTAACGGTGTTATGCGTCCGGGGATTGTCCACCGGATCGATATGGACACCACCGGAGTTCTGATCGTATGCAAAAATGATTTTGCCCATAATTCCATTGCAGCCCAGTTAAAAGAGCATTCGATTACCAGAAAGTACCGGGCGATTGTTTATGGCGTGATCAAAGAAGATGAGGGAACTGTGGACGCACCGATTGGCAGACATCCGGTTGACCGGAAAAAAATGAGTATTAATGAAAAAAATGGACGGCGTGCGGTGACTCATTACCGGGTATTAAAGCGTTTTTCTAAATATACCTACATTGAGTGCCAGTTAGAAACCGGAAGGACGCATCAGATCCGTGTTCATATGGCCAGCATCCATCATCCTCTTGTGGGAGATACGGTTTATGGACCGGAGAAAAGCCCTTTCCATCTGCAGGGGCAGACGCTTCATGCAGGTGTGTTAGGTTTTATCCATCCAAGAACCGGTGAATACATGGAATTTACAGCGCCATTGCCGCAGTATTTCACAGAGCTTTTGCAGAAATTAGAAAATATGTAAATATTTATATACTTTTTTCTTATTTTGTTGTATAATAAGTTCAAGAAGAAAAATTGTATGACAATATATTCCGAAGGGAGAGGATCATATGAGCAACTTAGTAATTACAATCGGAAGACAGTGTGGAAGTAGAGGTAAGACGATCGGCAAGAAGGTTGCAGAAGCTTTAGGCGTGAAATGCTATGATAAGGAACTTCTGACAGAAGCAGCAAAGCACAGTGGTCTTTGTGAGGAACTGTTCGAGACCCATGATGAGAAGCCAACGAACAGCTTTTTATACTCCCTGGTGATGGATACCTATTCTTTGGGCTATACGACATCTGCATACATGGATATGCCGATCAATCATAAGATTTTCCTGGCACAGTTCGACACGATCAAGAAACTGGCAGATCAGGAGTCCTGCGTGATCGTAGGACGCTGCGCGGACTATGCGTTAGCAGATTATCCGGATACGGTTTCTGTATTTATCAGTGCTGATGAGGCTGATAAGATTGAACGCATTAAAGAACTTCATAATGTAAATGATGCAAAGGCAAGAGACATTATGATCAAGCTGGATAAGAAGCGTTCCAGCTATTATAATTATTATGCAAGCAAACGCTGGGGTGATTCCAGAAGTTATGATCTGTGTATCAACAGCAGTGCTGTCGGCATTGATGGAGCAGTGAAGATCATTCTTGAATTTGCGAAATTAAAGCAGGAGCAGAACAAGGCAAAAGCAGCAAAGCCGGAAGAGAAAAAAGAATCATAACTATGAGGGGATGAAGCGTTATATAGCATCAAAAGCTTTTGATCCCAACATCAAAATCATAAGAGGCACGCGCGGAGCCATGTGAGAATAAAACATGGCTCCGTTTTTTATGTCCTATTGTTCTTTCTATTTCCTTTTAACGAAATTTTAAGTTTTGAGCTCTGTATTTTGCGCTCATTCTATGATATATTGTAACATGGTATTTTTTACATGAAATGAAAGAAGAGTAGACAGCGTGTTAATGATCGATCAGGAGAATATAAGAAAAGCCATCCGTCAGTATCGGGACAGATGGAGAACATTTCGATATTGGACGGTAGTAGAAATTGCGGTTATGACTGCAGCAGGTATCGGTTGTGTTGGTCTTTCAGCTAATGAGGACTGGCATTTTTATTATGAGGGAACAGCAGAACAGGCTCAGACAGTGACCGTGCCAGTGGAAACGACTGAAGAAGAGCCGGAAGTTTTTGTGCCAGTGACAACAGAGGATCCGGAGACAGTAAATGAAGAAGAGGAGGAACCGGAGCCGTCGGCACTCCGCATGAATATGGCGGGATATTTCCCGGAAGGGGCGGATGGAGCCGATGCCATGAATTCTTATGCAGGTAAGGCATTTACGAAGCTCTCAGAAAAGGATGCCAGCTGGATCAAGGAAATCTACGGGATCTCCAAAAGAACGCCTGCAGAGGTAGGAGCATCAATTGGAAAAAATCTGGATCAGGCGAATTCCACAGATTACTGGAAAGATGTAGTGACCACATTTGTGGATGGTGATGGAACACCGATCAGCGGCTATTCCAATGCCAAGCAGATTTTGTCATTAGTCAGTGTCTATGCATTTTATCAGAGTCCAGAGGATGGACAGGCCTTTTTGGATCATACAGATGCCTTATGGAAGGCTTCACACAGCTATAAGATATCGGTCAGTGATCTCTATTACTGTGACGGCAGTTGTGTGGAAAATGGAAGTCGTGGTCTTCCTGGACTGGAGATGGAAGAGGACCAGGCAGAAGAGACTGGACTTGCTGAAACAGATACAGTTCCCGAAGAAACCACCACAGTATCCAGAGAAGAACTGGAGTCCAAGATGGATGAGGAATCTATGCCGGATCTGCTGGAAAGCGCCAACCCGCTGGAAGCGGCTAAAATGTATGAGATTCTTTATGTGACAGAACCAGAGGAAAGCAATACAGAGAGCAAAGAAAGTTTAGAAGCTGCATCTACAGAAAAAACAGCAGCAGAAAACGGCAGCCAGGAAAATTCACAGAACGGCAGTGAGGCCCAGAGCAGCGTCAAAGAGACAAGAGTTGTAAAAGCAGCCCAGAGCAAGCTCCAATGTCCTGGCCATGTAGATCTTCATATTACCGTATATATTACAGGCTATGATGAAAATAATAATTTATTTGCTGTTGATCCTATTGGAGGCAAAGAAGAGAACCTGAACGAAAATTGGGCTGGATGGGATAAATTCCGTCAGCTTTGTGCAATCCGCCTGGAACAGCAGGACTGGTATGAAGAATATGGTCTGACCGTTTCCACCAGCATGTATGTGAAAAATCCACTTTCTTCATCGGAGATCAAGCGTTATCTGTCCCTGCTTCCATCAGACACTTCGGAAAAGAGAAGAAAAGTTGTGGAAGAAGCCTTAAAATCTGTTGGCTGTATCCCATATTACTGGGGTGGAAAACCATCAACATCCGGTTTGGATGGTAATCATTTCGGGACCATGGTTTCACCAGATAAAAATGGAAGAAACTTAAGAGGACTGGATTGCTCCGGCTGGGTCAGCTGGGTGTACTGGACGGCGCTGGGACAGCATCTGCAGTACGAAAGCACCAGCGGATTGATCTCTCTTGGAAATGCAGTGAAGCGGCAGGACTTAAAACCAGGAGATATTATTTTAAGAACCGGGGATGACAGCCATGTATTTCTGTTCCTGGCATGGACGGATAGCAGTAAGCGCAGCATGTATCTGATCCACGAAACTGGAAATTCAACGAATAATGTCATGGTAGGAACGTATAACATTGACTGGCCATTTTATCGGAATTTGTTAGGAGAGGAGTAAAAAATGGAATATGAAGACGAGTTGGACCGGATGCGCAATCGAAAGCGCAGACCGGCAGTAAGACAGACAGAAATCAAAAAACAGACCGTTTCCAGACGGTACGCAGAGCAGGAAAAACGTCAGGGCACGCGGAAACGCCAGGAAATGCGTCTGGAATATGAAGATTTTTCCGATGCAAGGCAGGCGAACCGGTCGCGGAAGGCAGTCAATTCAAAGGCGGCAGGCGGTTCTTATATGTCTGGAAGTTCACAGGCAGCGGGCAGAGGAAAACAGGGAAATGGTCAGTCAAAGGTGCATCAGATGGCAGCCCAGAACCGGAAGACGAGAGCCCAGAAAAAAAAGAGAAAGCAGAAAGTAGTTGCAGGGATTTTATTGATTGCTGCGCTGGTGATCGGTCTGATTTTATTTTTTATGAAGAAGAAAGATGACGGTTACTGGACGGTTGCTGTTTTCGGTGTGGACTCCCGTGATGGAAATTTGGAAAAGGATACGCATTCCGATGTAGAGATGATCTGCGTGGTAGATAAAAAAACAGGTGAGATCCGGATATCCTCTGTGTTCCGGGATACCTACATGCAGGTCAGCGCAGAAGGAAAATACCATAAGATCAATCAGGCGTATTTTGATGGCGGACATAAACAGGCGGTGGACGCTCTGGAACGGAACCTGGATCTTCAGATTGATGATTATGCCACCTTTAACTGGAAAGCGGTGGCAGATGCCATTACCATTCTTGGTGGCATTGATATTGATATTTCTGACAGTGAATTTGGATATATTAATGGATTTATCACGGAAACGGTTAATTCCACAGGCTTAGGTTCCCATCAGCTGGAACATGCGGGTACCAATCATCTGGATGGTGTCCAGGCAGTGGCTTATGCAAGACTGAGGCTGATGGATACGGATTATAACCGTACTGCCAGACAGCGCCTGGTATTGTCGCTTGCCATGGAAAAAGCAAAACAGGCAGATCCGAAGACCCTGATCACGGTAGTCAACGCTGTTATGCCGGAGATTTCCACCAGCATCGGTGTCAGTGATGTGCTTGCCATGGCCAAAGGAATCAGTAAATACCATATGGGGGAGACAACTGGATTCCCATTTTCCAGAACGGAGAAAAACATTGGTAAGAAGGATTGTGTGATCCCGCTGACATTAGAGAGCAATGTGGTTCAGCTTCATCAGTTTTTGTATCCAGAAGAACCATATTCTCCTTCAGCAACCGTGAAGAAGATCAGTGCGAAGATCGCGTCTGATAGTGGACTGGGAGAAGTGGCGGAAAATGCGCCGGAGGCCAAGGTGGGAAAGAACGGGGGAACTGCGGCAAAGGCTCCAGAACCACAGCCGCAGCCACAGGCTCAGGTGGATGTGACAGAGACGGCAGCAGAGACTTCCGCGGAAAATGAGGAAACTGAGACTGCCAAAAGTGAAGAGAGCAGTACGGAAGAAGGTACAGAAGAGGAAACAGAAGAAAATATAATAGAAAACGTGACAGAGAGTGAAAATGTGGAAGAAACGACGATTTCTCAAAAGCCTGGTCCAACCGAAGAAACGGAAAATCCGGGACCGGCAGGAACAGAAACGGATTCGGAACATGCATTCCCAACTCCTGGCGTTTAAAAGGAGAAGAGCATGAGTCAAAAGCAACCGTCATTATTGGAACGGATGCGGCAGGGGGAAAAACTGACTGCAGCCCAGCAGCTGGAATTGGTAGTGACTTTAAGTATCCCGGCTATTATGGCACAGATCACATCCATCGTGATGCAGTACATCGACGCGTCTATGGTAGGAAGCCTGGGCGCGGACGCATCGGCGTCCATCGGACTGGTGTCCAGCAGTACCTGGCTGTTTGGTGGAATTACAGGGGCGGTGGCATCTGGATTTTCAATACAGGCCGCCCATAGGATTGGAGCTGGAAGAGAGGACGAGGCCAGAAGCATCATGAGACAGTCCCTGCTGACAGGAATTCTTATCAGCTGCGCCCTTCTGGTGCTGGGGGTTATGATCAGCGGTCCGCTTCCGGGAGTGTTAGGCGGTGAAATGCAGATCCGTCATGGGGCAACGGTTTATTTCCGGATTTTTGTGTTGTTTCTTCCGGTTTTGCAGATGAACCGTCTGGCGGGAAGTCTGCTTCAGTGCAGTGGAGATATGAAAACTCCAGGAATGTTAAATGTTCTGATGTGTATGTTGGATGTTTTGTTTAATGCAGTGTTGATCTTTCCATCCAGAACGGTAGATTTCCTGGGAATTCACGTGTGGATTCCAGGCGCAGGACTTCAAGTGGCCGGTGCAGCGTTGGGAACCGCATTGGCAGAACTGGTAGTAGCCGGCCTGATGCTGTGGGCGCTGTGTGTCCGTTCTTCCATGTTCCGGCTGAAAAAAGGAGAGGATTGGGGAATTAAGAGCGAGTGTTTGCAGAAAGCCCTGCGTCTTGGCGGTCCTCTGGCTTTGGAAAATATCCTGACGTGTGGAGCAATGGTTGTGACCACCGCCATTGTGGCACCGTTGGGAACTATTGCAATTGCAGCGAATTCCTTCGCTGTTACAGCAGAGAGCTTATGTTATATGCCTGGATACGGTATTGCGGATGCGGCGGCAACTCTGGTGGGACAGAGCATTGGAGCTGGAGAACGGAATATGGTGCGCAGGTTTACCCGGATGACAGTGTGGCTTGGTATGTCAGTGATGACACTGACAGGAATTTTTATGTATATGGCCGCGCCCTTTATGATGGGGATCTTAAGCCCGGATACGCAGGTGTGCCAGCTGGGTGTCAGGGTACTGAGGATTGAAGCATTTGCGGAGCCCTTGTTTGCAGCTTCCATTGTTGCTTCCGGCGCTTTACGTGGGGCAGGAGATACCTTTATTCCAAGTATCATGAATTTTATCAGTATCTGGTTTGTCAGATTGACACTTTCTGTATTACTTTCAAAAACCTTTGGATTACCTGGTGTGTGGTTTGCCATGTGTGCAGAGCTTTGTTTCCGTGGAATGATTTTTCTGGTGCGGATATACCGGGAAAAATGGATTCATATATAATTCAAGTGCATTATTTAGAAAAGGAGGCTTTGTGGGCCTCCTTTTGTGTTACCGTGTGTCTGCAGGAGCTGGTGACAGCGGATGTTTTGCTGTCTGCGCAGGTTTTGGGTTATACGGTTCCTGTGATCACCAGAGTGCTGGTGCCAGGAATGACGCTCCATGCTCCAGTGTCTGCATTCTGGGTAAATGTGGCAGCAGGAACGGTGATTTCACCAGCGTTGGTGGTGAAAAGCCCGGTTGTCTGATCGTAGGTGTACTGGGTTCCTTCCGCCCAGGCTGTTCCATTGAAGGTAACGGTCAGATCAGAGAGAATCGGGTTAAACTGGTCTGTGATCACGATCAGATCAACCGGGGCAGCCGGAACATTCCCTCGGTTTTCGATGACAAAGGTATAGGTTAAAGCTCCATTTTCCGTAACCGGAACCGGGCTGATGGATTTGGTAATATTTAAGATTGGCTCTGCCAGAGCGGAAATGGTCTCTTCTACAGTGATGGATGAGATTCCGGTACCGGAGATGACAGCCTGATTGGTAATGGTGGAATCAGTAGCAGGAGGCGCAAATTGCGTCAGAGCCGCCTGGTAAATAACCACGGCATTCCCCTGAGCCGGAATGGAAATCCCTTCGATCCGAAGTGGTTCCTGGGAAGCAATAACCGGAGAAGTCTGCAGAACGCCGTTCACATAGTATTTCAGACTGTTCGCAACATACTGGAGTGGGAACAGAGATGTCTCATTGAAAGTATAAGCACCCAGATTGTCCGTTAAGACCAGTCCTGTCAGTGCGGTTGCTCCAGAGTTGACCAGACTGACCACATAGGTGATCACATCATAGGACTCATAAGTTTCAACCACCGCATGCTTGGCAGCAGAGAGAACCTCCAAAATTTCGCCTACTGCGATGTTCGAAGTGGTGATCCGGTTACGATATGCTAATTGAGCCTGATTGGTAAAACGTGCCATAAGAAACTCCTGTATCTTTTTTTATATCATATGCGAAAAAAGGTTTGTCTGACACAGAGGGGAATTTGGTCGAAAGGGTTGATTATTTATCCAAAGTCCAGTATGCTGAAAGAAAAATGATTGATGATCCAAGAGGAGGGCAACTGATGGAAAAATTTTCTGAAATTGTGTACACAAGACCAGATGCGAAAGCTGCGGAAACGTCCGCAAGACAATATCTGGAACATTTAAAACAGGCGAAGTCTTATGAAGAGATGAAACGGCTGTTTACAGAGCATGTGAAGGAAAATGAAATGTGGTCCGGCATGCAGACTGTAGCCCATATCCGCAACACTATTGATACAAGGGATGAATTTTATGAGAAAGAAATGCAGTTTTTCCATGAAATGAGTCCAAAGCTGGAACTTTTAGACCAGCAGGCGGAGAAGATCATTCTGGAGTCTCCATACCGGGATCAGTGGGAGGCCGACTATGGCGCATTTGTTCTGAAAAATATGGAAATCAATCAGAAACTTTCAGATGAAGCCATTTTGCAGGATCTGGTGAAGGAAAGTGAATTGTGCCAGAAATATTCTAAAGCGTCTGCAACGGCATCAACCATATTCCGTGGAGAAGAGTGCAATTTCTATGGTCTGCTGAAGCATATGCAGAGTACCGACCGGGATGAACGAAAAGAAGCCATGAAGGCATGGGGAGATCTTTACGAGAAAATTTCCGGAGACCTGGATTCCATTTATGACCAGATGGTGGAACTTCGTGTGGGAATTGCGAAAAAACTGGGATTTGGGTCTTACATTGAGTTTGTATACTTAAATCGTGGACGCTATGATTATACGGCAAAAGATGTGGAAGTGTTCCGGAAACAGGTACGGGATGTGATTGTGCCGATCTGTTCTAAGATACGTCAGGAGCAGGCAAAACGTCTGGGCGTGGATAAGCTTCACTATTATGATGAGCCTCTGTATTTTGCGGATGGAAATCCAATGCCGCAGGGGAACAAAGATACGTTGGTGAAGAAAGCCCAGCATATGTATCATGAAATCTCCAAAGAAACAGGAGAATTCTTCGACTTTATGGCAGATCATGAATTGTTTGATCTGGAAACAAAACCAGGAAAACGCCAAGGCGGTTATTGTACCTTTATTGAAGGATACAATGCACCGTTTATTTTCTCTAATTTTAATGGAACCAGTGCAGATGTGGATGTGCTGACCCATGAGGCGGGACATGCGTTTGAAGTGTATACAGCAGCACCTGCCATGCCGATTCCAAGTATGGTATTTCCGACTATGGAGATCGCAGAGATCCATTCCATGAGCATGGAGCATTTTGCTTATCCATGGATGAAGGATTTCTTCGGTGAAAAGGCAGACGATTACTGTTATGCCCATCTGGCAGAGGCATTGGTGAAGATTCCTTATATGGTAGCGGTTGACGAATTTCAGCACCGGGTGTTTGAAAAACCTGCGATGACAGCCAAAGAGCGCAGAACTGTATGGCACGAGTTAGAAGAAACCTATCTTCCTTGGAGAGATTATGATGGGCATCCATTCCTGGAAGAGGGTGGATTCTGGATGCAGAAACAACATATTTTCCTGTTCCCATTCTATTATATTGATTATGCCCTGGCGCAGATCTGTGCCATCCAGTTCTATGGCAGAGCCAAGAAAGACAGGAAGAAAGCATGGGCAGATTATTATCGTCTCTGCCAGGCAGGTGGAAGCAAGGGATACTTTGATCTGCTAAAGCTGGCAGAATTAGACAATCCATTCCATGAGGGAACGGTAAAGAAGACTGTGGATGGACTATTGGAAGATTTATTCAAATAGATAAAATAGTTTACATAATATATATATTTCAAAAAAACGAAAAAAGTCGAAAAATGTTGTTGACATTTGGTCCGGTATTTGCTATTATAATACACGCCCCGTGAGAACGGGGCAC
>OGEQ01000672.1_pt1 | contig 34215 bp, 29 predicted proteins | sample 1570731 | NCBI WGS metagenome assembly OGEQ01 (sample SAMEA2582132, study PRJEB24529) | metagenome | biome: Human gut stool | place: China | collected 2011
CGTACACCTCGTTGAAAGCGGCAAAGTCGGCGATGTCGGCCAGGAAGCAGGTGGTTTTGACCACCTTGTCAAAGCCTACGCCGGCAGCTTCGAGGATAGCGCCCACATTGCGGCAGCTCTGGTCAGCCTGTGCGGCGATGCCCTCGGCGACTGCGCCGGTGGCGGGGTCTACCGGGATCTGGCCGGAGGTGAAGACGAGACCGCCCACGGTGTAGCCCTGAGAGTAGGGGCCGATGGCGCCGGGAGCTTTTTCGGTGCTGATGATGTTCATATCGATTACCTCACATATCATAAATAGGGGAGTCTCCCGCCAAAAGGGGAGCCGATAAAAAAAGTCTACCACCAACTGTCCCTGACGTCAACGGCCAGCAGGGAACGGTCACGGAATTTCCGGAAAAGAGAATGTAAAATTATTTGGAAAAATCTACGCAAATCATCTTGACAAGAAATAAACTTTTATGATAAAAATAGAGCATGAAAGTAACATTTTTGCAGAAAAACGCAGGCGCAGCGCAGGCAGGAAAGCCAGCTTTGCGCAGGCGCGTTTCTTTTTTGCAGAAAAAGCGAATTTCTGAACCCTCGGAAGGGGCAGAAAGGATAAGATATGTCGATTTTGGTAGATGATTCAAATAAAACAGCCTGCCGTGCAGCGGAGGCTGGACTGCAGCAGAAAAACTGTGCTGCGCTGGTGCGCCCGGCGGGTACGGGCAAGGGCTGCATCGTGTGGGAGCTGCTGGACGCCCACCCCGAGATGCGCGTGCTCTGGGTGGTGTCCTGCGCTGCCCGTCTGGAACTGCGCCGCGCCCTGACAAAGCGGCTGGGCCGGGCGCTGGGCGGCCGGGTGCGGCTGATGAGCTGCGAGCAGCTGGCCGTGCAGAATGCGCTGGGCTGGGTGGCACTGGCTGAGTTCCGGCCCGGCCTGCTGGTGCTGGACGGCTGGAGGGAGATGAGCGCAAAGGACTGGACCGACTGTGTCCAGCCCCTGTTCCGCCTCTGCCCGGGGGCAAAGCTGCTGGCTCTGGGGGAGCCGGACGCCCCGGGCGACAGCTGCCGCGCTGCCGAGGAGATGCTGGCCGACGCCATCGTGGAGCCGCTGGCGCTGGGCGGGGCGATGGCCGAGGGCCTGCTGCCCATGCCGGCCTCCTATACGGCTCTGCTCTGGCCGCTGGAAGATGCGATGGCCCGCCTCCGTGCTGAGGTGAAGAACCTCCATCTGCCGGGCTGCCCTGACCCCAACGCCGAGAAATATCAGGCTCTGAGCCTCGCCGTAGAGAAGCTTCCGCCGGTGGAACAGCTGCTGGCGCAGTGGCTCCCGAATGCTGCCGGGCGGTATCTTGTCCTCTGCGAGGATGATGCAGCGGCGGCGCAGACCGCAGAGCAGGCCGAGAAGCTGTTTGGTGCAGGAACACATATTTATAAGGATGCAGAAAGCTTTGCGGCCGACGAAGCGGCCACCCTCCGGCTGCTGGTCTGTGCCAACGGCCCGGCGGTGCAGTCACCTCTGGCCGGGATCTCGGGCGTGGTGCTGGTGCGCCGCAGCGCTGGACCGGCCGCATACCGGCAGATGCTGGCACGCGCCCTTGCAGCCTGCGGCAGTGTGCCGGTGGCAGAGCTGAGCGCGGCCTTTGAGGCGCTGACCTGTGTGCAGCAGCTGCGGAAGGAGTGCAGCGCGGCGGGGGCAGAAGCCTTCCCGCTGGAAGAGCCTCTCTCTGCCTGCCGCCGGGCTTACCGGCAGCTCCGCCGCGCGCTGGACTCCGACTGGGAGCGCTATTATGCCGCCGCAAAGCAGATGACGGCAGAGGGAAAGACGCTGGACGTGCCTCGCTCCTACAGCTTCGGGGGCGTGGCCGTGGGCCGCTGGCTGGAAAACCAGCGCCTTGTCCGGGCCGGAAAGAAAAAGGGGCGTCTCACCGCCGAGCAGGCCGCCCGGCTGGACAAAATCGGCATGAACTGGAAAAAACGGCTCGAGCTGGCGTGGGAGAACGGCTGTGCTTCGGCCCGGCGGTACCGCGGCAGCCACAGCGACCTGCTGGTGCCGGTCCATTATAAGGATAAGGACGGCTTTGCGCTGGGCGAGTGGATCGTCTACAACCGCCAGCGCTATCTGAGCGGGAACCTGCCGCCAGACCGCGTCGAACGCCTCGAGGCACTGGGCATGGTGTGGGACACCGGCAGCATCCTCTGGGAGAAGAGCTATGCCGCCGCCGTCCAGTATTATCTGGAAAATCACACGCTGGAAATTCCCGTCAAGTACGTCACGCCGGACGGCATGGCGCTGGGCGTCTGGCTGGGCAGTCAGCGTGCCGCTTATAAAGAAGGTGTGCTGACCGACGCCCAGATCGAAAAGCTGGAAGCGCTGGAAGTGGACTGGACGAACCGGAACGACCGCAAGTGGCAGACCGCCTACGAGGCCGCTGTGAAGTACCACGCCGCCCACGGGAACCTCGACGTCCCCACCGAGTACACCGACGAAGACGGCATCCTGCTGGGCAAGTGGGTGTCCCGCCAGCGGTACGCATGGCAGAACCCCGAGCGCAGCAGCGCCCGGGTGACGCCGGAGCGGAAAGCTCTGCTGGACGAGCTGGGCATGAACTGGGAAAAGACCGACTCGTGGCAGCACCGCTACGAGCTGGCCGTGGAATACAAAAAGGAGCACGGCAGTCTGGCCGTTCCGGCCCAGTACCGGACGGAGGACGGCATCTGGCTGGGCAGCTGGCTGTCCCGTCAGAAGCAGATGCTGCGGGAGGGCAAAAAGCTCTCCGCCGAGCGCCGCGCGGCCCTGAAAGAGCTGTTCAAGGGCGAAAAAGGCCGACGCCTCAGCGCCCCGGTGCCGCCCGCGTGCAGCGTGCGGGAGCAGAACTGGCTGGATAACTACCAGAGCGCCAGGCTCTACGCCGAGAAGAAGGGCAGCCTCCTCGTGCCTGCCGGATATGTAGACGAGAACGGCTTCCGTCTGGGCGTCTGGATCTCGAACCTCCGGGCTGCCCGCAAGGCCCGGCCCGGCTCGTTCCAGGTGACGCCGGAGCATATCGCTCTGCTGGATGCCATCGGGATGCAGTGGGACGCCCGGGAGGCCAAGTGGGCCGGGGCGTTCCGCCGTGCCGAAGAGTACTGCGCCGCCCACGGCGATCTGCTGGTGCCGGTGAACTATAAGACCGAAGACGGCTTCTGCCTCGGCGACTGGGTCCGCCGGATGCGCGAAAACTACGCCTGTGCCGAGAAAAAGCTGACGTCAGAGCGCATCGCAAAGCTCGAAGCGCTGGGCATGGTCTGGACCGTGCCGCAGGAGGGCTGAGATATTGCATTTTAGGGCGGAGTGTGGTATACTTCACCTCGTCTGAATAGAAAACAGCAGGTGCCTGTCGCCGGGGCTTCGTCCCCGGCCGGGAGGGTAAAAGGGAAGCGGGTGCGAGTCCCGCGCGATCTCGTCACTGTGATAAGGGAGTCCGCTGCCTTGGCGCTCAGCGCCGGTCACTGGAGGCTTTGCCTCTGGGAAGGCGGCAGCGGGCGGTGAGCTTTCAGTCAGGAAACCTGCCCGCTGTTGGTACAGGAGCGTCCGGCTCCGGATCACGAGGAATTGGTCGTACCAAAAAGCCCGAATGTTCAAAGGGTCTTTTTGCTGTGCCTTCCGCGCGGTGAAAAGGCTCTTTTTTCGTTTGAGCTGGCCCCCGTTTCGTACCCTTTCTATCGGAAACGTACATTCCACACAACAGAAAGGACTCAAACAATGCGTAAAGCAACCAACAAGAACTGGCAGCGCGTCACCGCCGCTGCCGCCGCACTGGCCCTGTGTGCCGGTGTGCTCACCGGCTGCGGTGCATCTTCTTCCACTGCCGCCGGCAGCACCGCCGCAAGCTCTGCCGCCGCCAGCGAAGTGAGCAGCGAGGAGGCTGATGAAATGGCAGCAAAGAATGTGGCAGACCTCATCGACGCCATCTATGTGCAGGAGCGCAACGAGAACACCGACGCCCAGTGCGAGGCCGCCAAGGCCGCATGGGACGCCCTGACCGACGCCCAGAAGGAGATGGTCGAGGGCGAAGAGGCAAGCCCCGAGTACTTTGGCCGCGACACCGGCGACGCCTCTAAGGACGACGCCCGCAACCAGGACAACATCGGCGACAAGGAGATCCTGGTCGTCAGCTTCGGCACCTCCTTCAACGACAGCCGCGCAGCGGACATCAAGGGCATCGAGGACGCCATCCAGGCCGCATATCCCGACTGGTCTGTCCGCCGCGCCTTCACCGCACAGATCATCATCAACCATGTCCAGGCCCGTGACGGCGAGAAGATCGACAACATGGAGCAGGCTCTGGAGCGCGCTGTTGCCAACGGCGTGAAGGATCTGGTCGTCCAGCCCACCCATCTGATGCACGGCGCGGAGTACGACGAGATGATGGAGATGGTGGACAGCTACCGCGATCAGTTTGAGTCTGTCGCCATCGCCGAGCCTCTGCTGGGCGAGGTGGGCAGCGATGCCACCGTCATCAACGCCGACAAGGAAGCTGTCGCCAAGGCCATCACCGCCGAGGCCGTCAAGACCGCCGGTTTCGACAGTCTGGACGCCGCTGCTAAGGACGGCACCGCTTTCGTCTTTATGGGCCACGGCACCTCTCACACCGCAAAGGTGAGCTACAGCCAGATGCAGTCTCAGATGAACGCTCTGGGCTACAAGAACGTCTTCATCGGCACCGTCGAGGGCGAGCCGGAGGAGACTGCCTGCGAGAACGTCATCGAGGCTGTCAAGGCCGCCGGTTACACCAAGGTCGTCCTGCGTCCCCTGATGGTCGTTGCAGGTGACCACGCCAACAACGATATGGCTGGCGACGACGAGGATTCCTGGAAGAGCCAGTTCGAGGCCTCCGGCGAATTCGACTCTGTCGAGTGCCAGATCGCCGGTCTGGGCGAGGTCGCTGACATCCAGCAGCTCTACGTCGCACACACCAAGGCCGCTGTCGATTCCCTGAACGGCTGAGCATAAGTTTATGATTGCCCGGAAAGGAGTGCCTTTTCGGGCAATTTCTTTTTCGGCCTGCTTTGAATTCGGGCCATTGCGTGTTATAATCTTTTCTGTAAAATAGATACTTCGAGGTATATCATCATGAAACTGAACCATAAATTTGCTCTTCTGCTGGCCGGCGCTGTGCTGGCTGGTTCTCTCACCGGCTGCGGCGCATCCGGCGCCCCGGCCGGCTCTGCCGCTGTCTCCGAGGCTGCGGCCTCCTCTGCCGTGAGCGAGGCAGCTTCCGAACCGGCAGCAGAGGCTGCTCTGCCCGACGGCGTCTACACCGCCGACTTTGACACCGACAGCTCCATGTTCCATGCCAACGAGGCCAACGACGGCAAGGGGACCCTGACCGTGAAGGACGGTCAGATGACCTTCCACGTCAGCCTCGTCTCCAAGAAGATCGTCAACCTTTACGTCGGCATGGCAGAGGACGCGGCCTCCCACGAGGCCGACTGGCTCCAGCCCACCACCGACACCGTCACCTACTCCGACGGCACCTCGGATGAGGTGTATGGCTTCGACATCCCGGTGGAGGCTCTGGACGAGGACTTCCAGCTGGCCATCCTCGGCTCCAAGGGCAAGTGGTACGACCATACCGTCCGTGTCGCCAACGCCCAGCCTGCTGCAGCGGAAGCGCCTGCCGACGGCACCTACACCTGCGACGTGACCCTCGAGGGCGGCTCTGGCCGTGCCACCGTGGAAAGCCCTGCTGCTCTGACCGTGGCCGACGGCAGGATGACCGCCACCATCGTCTGGTCCAGCCCCAACTACGACTATATGCTGGTGGACGGCGAGAAGTATCTGCCCACCAACACCGAGGGCAACTCTACCTTCGAGATCCCCGTCGCGGCTCTCGACACCCCGCTGGATGTGGTGGGCGATACCGTCGCCATGAGCACCCCGCACGAGATCGAGTATACGCTGACCTTCGCCTCTGCATCCCTGATCGAGGCAAAGTAACGATGAAGCGCCGCAATTTCCTGAAAGCCCTGCCTGCCGCCGCCCTCACCCTTGCGGGCTGCGGGCAGCATAAGACTGCCCCGGCCAATACAGCATCCCTCGTGTTCGACCACAGCTATCCGCTGGACTATGCCACCCAGTTTTCCGCCGACTGCTATGAGGGCGGCTATGTGATGATCGACATCCCGGACGCCGGGCGGTTCCTCGTCGTCCCTGAAGGGGCCGCCGAGGTGGACGACCTGCCCGAAGATGTCGTTCTGCTACGCCAGCCGCTGGATCATATTTATCTCGTCTCCACCTCGGTGATGGACCTCTTCGTCCATCTGGACGCCCTGGACAGCATCGCCCTCTCCGGCACGAAGGCCGATGGCTGGTATGTGGAAGAGGCCAGACAGGCCATGCAGGAGGGCCGTATCGCCTACGCGGGCAAGTACAGCGCCCCGGACTATGAGCGCATCCTTGCCGCCGGCTGCACCCTCGCCATCGAGAACACCATGGTGCTCCACGACCCCGAGGTCAAGGAGCAGCTGGAAAAGTTCGGCGTGCCGGTCCTCGTGGAGCGCTCGAGCTACGAGAGCGGCCCGCTGGCCCGGATGGAGTGGCTCAAGCTCTACGGCATCCTGCTGAATAAGACTGAGATGGCGGAAGAGGTCTTCCGCCAGAAGGTGGAGCAGGTGGCTCCCATCCTCGAACAGGAGAACACCGGCAAGACCGTGGCCTTCTTCTCCATCACCACGAATAACCTCATCACCGTCCGCCGCACCAGCGACTATGTGGCCCAGATGGTGGGGATGGCCGGCGGTGTCTACATCTTCGACGACCTCGAGGGGGAGACGTCGGCCCAGTCCACCATCAAACTGCCGCTGGAGACGTTTTACGCCCGGGCCAGGGACGCCGACGTCCTCATCTACAACAGCACCATCGAGGGCGTGATGGAGACCCGTGACCAGCTCATCGAAAAATGCCCGATGCTGGCAGATTTCAAGGCCGTCCAGTCCGGCGACTGCTGGTGTACGGCCCAGAGCCTCTTCCAGCAGAGCATGGAGCTGGCCGACCTCATCTCGGATATGAACCTCGTCTTCACCGAGGGCTCGCCTGACCCGGCGTCCCTCCGTTTCTTACAGCGCATCGTATAAAAGGAGCTTTGTCATGACCACCACCCGCCGCCTCAGCCTCGCGTACCTCGCCCTCACGGCGGGGGTCGCGGTGCTGTTTGCACTCAATTTGTTCTGGGGCAGTGTGTCCCTGACGCCCGGCGCGGTGGCGGCGGCTCTGCTGGGCCGGGGCGAAGATGCGCTGGCCGTGGGCATCGTGCTCCAGCTCCGCCTGCCCCGGGCGGTCATGGTCGTGCTGTTGGGCGCGGCCCTCTCAGCTGCAGGCTACCTCCTGCAGACCTTCTTCGCCAACCCCATCGCCGGCCCCTTCGTCATGGGCGTGTCCAGCGGCGCAAAGCTGGCGGTGGCCCTGACGATGGTGGTGTTTTTACAGCAGGGGCTGCTCACCAGCTCGGCCACCCTCATCATCGCCGCCTTTGCAGGCTCGATGGCGGCTATGGCCTTTGTGTTGGTGGTGGCCCGGCGGGTGCCGCGGATGAGCATCCTCGTCATCTGCGGCATCATGATCGGTTATATCTGTTCGGCTGTCACCGACATCGTGGTGACTTTCGCGCAGGACTCCAACATCGTCAATCTCCACAACTGGTCGATGGGCAGCTTTTCCGGCATGACCTGGGCCAATGTGGGTGCAGCGGCCTGCGTGGTGCTGCCCGCGCTGGCGGCGGCGTTCCTGCTCTCGAAGCCCATGGCGGCCTACCAGATGGGCGAGAGCTACGCCAGGAGCGTCGGCGTACCGGTGCGGGCCTTCTCAACGGCCCTCGTGCTGCTTTCCAGCCTGCTTTCCGCCTGCGTGACGGCCTTTGCAGGCCCCATCTCCTTTGTGGGCATCGCGGTGCCGCATCTGGTCAAGAACCTGCTGGGCAGCGCAAAGCCCCTTTATGTCCTGCCGGGCTGCTGTCTGGGCGGGGCAGCGTTCTGCCTGCTCTGCGACCTTATCGCCCGCAGCCTGTTCGCGCCCACTGAGCTGTCCATCAGCTCGGTGACGGCGGTTTTCGGTGCGCCGGTGGTCATCTGGCTGCTGGTGCGCCGCCAGACACAGGAGGGCCGGGAATGAGCAATCCGAAATTCTACTGCCGCGCCGAGGACCTTGCCATCGGCTACGGCAAAACGCCCCTGATGGAGCACATCGGACTCGGCGTCGGGAAGGGGACCATCCTCACCCTCATCGGCCCCAACGGCGCGGGAAAATCCACCCTGCTCAAGACGCTGGCAGCGCAGCTGGCCCCCCAGGGGGGCGCTGTGCTGCTGGACGGCAAAAATCTCGCGGACTGCTCCGGCCCGGAGCGCGCCCGCAAAATGGCTCTGATGGTGCCCCACACCCGCCGCACCGAGCTGACCACCTGCTTCGAGATGGCGTCCGCCGGGCGCTACCCCTACACGGGGCGGCTGGGAGTCCTCTCGGCGGAAGATAAGCGCCAGGTCCATGCCGCGCTGGCCCTCGTGGGGGCCGAGGCGCTGGCGGGCCGGGACTTCAACCGCATCAGCGACGGCCAGCGCCAGCGCGTCCTGCTGGCTCGGGCCATCTGCCAGCAGCCGGAGCTGATATTATTGGACGAGCCTACGTCTTTCCTTGACATCAAGGGCAAGGCCGAATTGCTGGCCATCCTGAAAAACCTCGCCCGCGACAAGAAGATGGCCGTCATCCTGAGCCTCCACGAGCTGGAGCTGGCGCAGAAAGTTTCCGACAAGGTCGTCTGCGTCTCGGCAGCGGGCGTCTCGGACGTCATGACGCCGGAAAAGGCCTTTGCCCGGGAAAACATCTGCAAAATTTATGAGCTGACCGATGAGCAGTACGCATTCCTCTACGGCGAAGAAAAAGCGCCGGAGGAAAAGCGCCCGCTCTTTGAGCACTACGTCCGCAGCGGCCAGAAGCTCCTGCGCTGCGGCTATACCACCGGCACCTGTGCGGCGCTGGGCGCGGCGGGCGCGGCACGGTTGCTGCTCACCGACCGCACCCCCGAGACAGTGGCCCTCCGCACCCCAAAGGGCATCGTGGTGGAGGTAGAGCCTATCTTCTGCCGCCTGTCCGGCGAGGGGGCTGAGTGCGCCATCCGGAAGGACGGCGGCGACGATGTGGACGTGACCACCGGTCTGCCGGTCATCGCCAGTGTCGCCCTCCGGCCCGAACTGGCCGGCGAGGTGCGCATCCACGGCGGTGAGGGCGTGGGCCGGGTAACAAAGCCCGGTCTCGACCAGCCTGTGGGCGAAGCTGCCATCAACCACGTCCCCCGGGCCATGATAAAGGAAGCGCTGGAAAAGGAGGCCGAATCTGCCGGGTACGCGGGCGGCTTTGACGTCACCATCTCCATCGAGGGCGGGGCTGAGACGGCGAAGCGCACCTTCAACCCCCACATGGGCGTGGAAGGGGGCCTCAGCGTTCTCGGCACCAGCGGCATCGTCGAGCCCATGAGCCAGCAGGCCATCCTCGACACCATCCAGCTGGAAATGGGGCAGGCGGCGCTTCGGGCCGGAAGCCCCCGGCGGCTCATCCTCGCCCCGGGCAACTACGGCCTCGACTATCTCCACGAGAAGATGCCTGCCCTAAAGAATATCCCGGTGGTCAAGACCTCGAACTTCATCGGGGATACGATGGATATGGCGGCGGCATCCCACTTCGAAGAGGTGGTGCTGGTGGGCCACATCGGCAAGCTGGTCAAACTGGCGGGCGGCGTCATGAACACCCACTCCCGCACAGCCGACTGCCGCACCGAGCTGCTCTGCGCCCACGCCGCCCTCTGCGGCGCGTCCCGGGACGTCTGCGCGGCCCTGATGAACGCGGCTACCACCGACGCCTGCATGGAGATCTTAGACAAAGCAGAGATGAGAGAACCGGTGCTGTCCAGCCTGCTGGACGCCATCCAGCTCCACCTCGACCGCCGCGCCGCCGGGGCGTTCCGGGTGGGCGCGGTGCTCTTCTCGAATCAATATGGCCCGCTGGGCCAGACCAGAACTGCAAAGGAGCTGCTGGACGAATGGAAAAACGGATAGGCATTTTTTACGGCGTCAGCGTCGGCCCGGGCGACCCCGAGCTCATGACCCTGCAGGCTGTCCGCCGCCTCGAAAACTGCCCGGTCATCGCCGCGCCCCAGACCCCGAAGGGCGGGATGCTGGCGCTGGACATCGCAAAAGGTGCGGTGGAGCTGAGCGGCAAGACCATCCTGCCGCTGCGCTTCGCCATGAGCCTTGACCCGGCGGTGCAGAAAGCCGCCCACATCGAGGCGGCCCGGGCCGTGAAAGAATATCTCGACGCCGGGCAGGATGTCGCCATGCTCAACCTCGGCGACCTGTCCGTCTACGCGACCTTCGGCTACCTGCAGGAGATCCTGGAGGCCGAGGGTTACAAGACCGTGATGCTCCCCGGCGTGACGAGCTTCTGCGCCGCTGCGGCCCGGCTGGGCCAGTCCCTGACGGGCGGCATGGAGCAGCCGCTGACCATCGCCCCGGGGCGATGCGCCGCTGAGGTGCTGGCTGCACCGGGTGCAAAAGTGCTGATGAAATCGGGCCGTCAGCTGCCCGAGACGCTGGCCGCGCTGGCCGACGCCGGGCTTCTGAGCCGGAGCGCGATGGTCTGTAACTGCGGCCTGCCGAACGAGGAGGTCTGGCCCGACCTGACCGATTATGACCCGGCCCGGTCGGCGGGCTATTTCGCAACGATTTTGGTGAAGGAGGGGTAAGATATGGTCCATTTTGTAGGAGCCGGGCCGGGTGCGCCCGACCTCATCACCCGGCGGGGCGCGGCCCTGCTGGCCGATGCCGACTGCATCATCTACGCGGGCAGTCTCGTCAACCCGGCCCTGCTGGGGCTGGCGAAGCCCGGCTGTGCCATCTATAACAGCGCCGAGATGACGCTGGAACAGGTGCTGGACACCATCCGTGCCACCGAAAAGGCCGGAGGCACCACGGTCCGCCTCCACACCGGCGACCCCTGCCTCTACGGGGCCATCCGGGAGCAGATGGACGCGCTGGATGCTGACGGCATCCCTTATGACGACACCCCGGGCGTGTCCAGCTTCTGCGGCGCGGCGGCGGCGCTCTGTGCCGAGTACACCCTGCCCAACGTGAGCCAGACCGTCATCATCACCCGGATGGAGGGCCGCACTCCTGTTCCTGAGGCCGAACAGCTGGAAAAGCTGGCCGCTCACGGGGCTACCATGGTCATCTTCCTCTCCATCGGGCTGGTGGACAAAGTCCGGCAGGCCCTTCTCGAGAGCGGCGGCTACCGCCCCGATACCCCTGCCGCTGTGGTCTATAAGGCCACCTGGCCTGAGCAGAAGGTGGTGCGCTGCACCGTCTCCACACTGGCCGAGGAGACCCGCAAAAACGGCATCACCAAGACCGCCCTCATCGTCGTGGGTGATTTCCTGGGCGAAAACTACGAGCGCAGCAAGCTCTATGACCCCGCCTTTACCACCGAGTTCCGGCAGGGGACGGAGGCCGGGCAGTGAGCCGGGCATATCTGGCCTTTACGGCAAAGGGCGAAGCGCTGGCCCATCGGCTGGCGGAAGCTTTGCCCGGCAGCGTGAGCCGCTGCGGCGGAGACGTGACCCTGAAAGGCTGGACGGCGGAGCATTTTGCACAGGATGAGGCCCTGATTTTTGTGGGAGCTGTGGGCATCGCGGTGCGGGCCATCGCGCCCCACTGCAGGAGCAAGGCCGCCGACCCGGCGGTGGTGGTGGTGGACGAGGGCGGGAACTTCGCCGTGCCGCTCCTGTCGGGCCATCTGGGCGGTGCCAATGCGCTGGCCCGGGCGCTGGCAAAAGCGTGCGGCGCGGTGCCGGTCATCACGACGGCCACCGACGTCAACGGTCTCTTCGCCGTGGACCTCTGGGCCAAGGCCCAGAACTGCGCTGTCCTTGAGCCGGAGCGCATCAAGCGGGTCAGCGGCGCCCTGCTGGCCGGGCAGACGGTCCGGTACTGGTCGCCGTGGCCGGTGGCGGGGGAGACCCCCGCCGGCGTGGAAAAGGCTGACCCACCCGAAGCCGCCGACTTCGCCCTGACCCTCACGCCGCAGGGCGGGGCGCTCCACCTCGTCCCCCGCATCGGGGTGCTGGGGGTGGGGTGCCGCCGCGGCACGACGGCCCAGCAGCTGGAAGAAGCCTTTGCAGCGTTCTGTGCCGCGTCCGGCCTCAGCCCGGCGGCGGTCTGCGCAGCTGCCAGCATCGACCTGAAAAAAGATGAGCCGGGGCTTGCAGCGTTCTGCAAAGCCCACGGCTGGCCCATCACGTTCCATCCGGCCGACGAGCTGCGGGCCGTGCCGGGACAGTTCACCCCGTCGGCCTTTGTGGCAAGTGTCACCGGCGTGGACAACGTCTGTGAGCGCTCGGCGGTAAAAGCCTCGGGCGGGACGCTCCTTCTGCCCAAAACGGCAGGCGGCGGCGTGACACTGGCGCTGGCCGTCCGCCCCTTTGCACCCGATTGGAGAACAGAGCAATGAGTGAGAGTAAAAAGACCGTGTTCGTCGTGGGGCTTGGCCCCGGCGGCGGACAGTTTCTGACCGTGCAGGCGCAGAGCGCCTTGCAGCAGGCCGAGGTGTTGTGCGGCTATACGGTCTACATCGACCTTGTGCGCCCCCTCTACCCGGAAAAAGAGTGCTACACCACCGGCATGACCCGGGAGATTGACCGCTGCCGCTGGGCGCTGGACACCGCCCGGGCGGGTCGGGACGTGGCGCTGGTCTGCTCCGGCGACGCCGGGGTCTACGGCATGGCCAGCCCGCTGCTGGAGCTGGCCGAAGAGTACCCGGACGTCAATGTGGAGGTCGTCCCCGGCCTGACCGCCGCCCTCAGCGGCGGGGCCGTGCTGGGTGCGCCGCTGGCCCACGATTTCTGCGTCATCTCGCTGTCGGACCGTCTCACGCCGTGGGAGGTCATCGAAAAGCGGCTGGCCTGCGCCGCTCAGGGCGATTTCGCACTGGCGCTGTACAATCCCTCCTCCAAGGGCCGCCCGGACTATCTGCGCCGGGCCGTGGACGTCCTGCTGGCAAACGGCAAAGCCCCGGACACCCTCTGCGGTTCTGTGCGGAACATCGGCCGGGAAGGGCAGGAAAAGCACATCCTGACCCTCAGCCAGCTCCGGGATACCGAGGTGGATATGTTCACCACCGTCTTTGTGGGCAACGCCGCCACCCGCGCGCTGAGCGGGCGGATGGTCACGCCGCGGGGGTACCGCCGATGAAGGTCGTCGTTTTCAGCGGCACCACCGAGGGGCGGGAGCTTTCCCGCCAGCTGGCGGCGCTGGGCATCGAAGTCACCGTCAGCGTGGCCACCCCGCTGGGGCAGGAAGAGCAGGGGAGCACCCCCGGCGTCACCGTCCGGTGCGGGCGGCTCCTGCCCGATGAGATGGCCGCGCTCTTGGGGGATGCCGCCCTCTGCATCGACGCTACCCACCCTTACGCAGTGGAGGCGACCAAAAACATCAAAGCAGCGGCAGAGAAGGCCGGGGTGGAATACCTCCGCCTGCTGCGTCCGGCCAGTCCGCTGCCGGAAAACTGTCTCGTCTTTGGAAGCGCAAAGCAGGCGGCAGAAGCGCTGGCTGCAGAAGAGGGGAATCTTCTGCTGGCCACCGGGGCCAAGGAGCTGGCGCAGTTTGCGGCCATCCCGCCCGAGCGGCTCTACCCCCGCGTCCTGCCCACGCTGGAAAGCATCGCGGCCTGTGAGGCGGCGAACATCCCCCACCGCAACATCATCGCCATGCAGGGTCCCTTCAGCTTGGCCCTCAATCAGGCCATGATGGAGCAGTTCCATATCCGCTGGCTCGTCACAAAGGACGGCGGCGCGGCCGGAGGCTTCGACGAAAAAGCCTCTGCCGCCTCTGCCGCCGGGGCGCAGCTGGTGGTCATCCGCCGCCCGCCCGAGCAGGGCGAGACGGCTTCCGAGGTGCTGAAACGCTGCAAGGAGATGATAAGATGAACGTGACACTCATCGGCATGGGCTCCGGCCAGCCGGAGAACCTGACCCTTCAGGGCCTGGCCGCACTGCGGCAGGCCGACCTCATCCTGGGCGCACGGCGTCTGCTGGCAGTTCTGCCTGCCGGCTGCACCGAGAACCGCGCCGCCGCCTACCGCCCCGACGAGGTGGCAGAGCTGCTGCAGACCTCCGGCGCAGAGAACGCCGTGCTGGTCTACAGCGGCGACACCGGCTTTTACTCCGGCGCGTCCTCCATGATGGAAAAGCTGGAGGCCCTCGGCGTCCGCGCCCGGGTGCTGCCCGGCCTTTCCAGCATCCAGCTGCTGGCGGCGGCGCTGGGCCGTCCGTGGCAGGGGTGGAACCTTGTTTCGGCCCATGGCCGCACCTGTGACCCGGTGGCCGAGTGTATGCAGGGCAGACCCACCTTCTTCCTCACCGGCGGCAGCGAAGACCCCGCCACCCTCTGCGCCCAGCTGGAGGCAGAGGGCTTCGGGGACATGCAGGCCGTCGTGGGCCAGTGCCTCGGCACGCCGGAAGAGAAGATCTTCCGCGGCAGCGTCAAAGAGCTGGCCGCAGGCCGCTTCAACAGCCTGAGCGTCCTTCTCGTGGAGGCGGTGGAGGGACTGCCCCGCCGCGCCCCGGGCCTGCCGGACGAAGCCTTCGAGCGGGGCGACGTTCCCATGACCAAGCAGGAAGTCCGGGCCGCTGTGCTGGCGAAGCTGGCCGTCTGCCCGGAAGACATCCTGTGGGACGTGGGGGCCGGGACGGGCAGCGTCAGCGTGGAGCTGGCATTGGCCGCGCCCCGGGGCCGAGTCTACGCGGTGGAGTGCAGGCCGGAGGGCTGTGCGCTCATCAAAGCCAACCGCGAAAAATTCAGGACCCGGAACCTCGTCCTCGTGGAGGGGCTTGCCCCCGCCGCGCTTTCGGACCTGCCCGCGCCGGACGCTGTCTTCATCGGCGGCAGCAAGGGCAGTCTTGCCGCCATCGTGGACGCAGCGCTGGATAAGAACCCCGACGCCCGCATCTGCGTGTCGGCCATCGCCCTCGAGACCCTTTCGGCGGCGGTGGCCGCGCTGACGGCCAAAGGCCGGAATGTGCAGGTGAGCCAGATCGCCGTCAGCCGGGCAAAAGCCGTGGGAGGGCTGCACCTCATGATGGCCCAAAACCCCATCTACCTCATCACAGGAGAATGACATGATACAGTTTCTGCTGGCGGCGCCCCGCTCGGGCAGCGGCAAGACCACCATGACCTGCGCCCTGCTCATGGCGCTGAAGCGGCGGGGCTGTGCGCCCTGCGCCTTCAAGAGCGGACCGGACTACATCGACCCCATGTTCCACCGGGCCGTGCTGGGGGTGGAGAGCCGCAGCCTCGACCTCTTTTTTTCTGCGCCCGAGACGGTGCGCGCCCTCTACGCGAAGGGTGCCGCCGGACACGGTGCGGCGGTGTGCGAGGGGGCTATGGGCTTTTACGACGGCCTCGGGGGCGTCAGCGACAGAGCCAGTGCGTGGCATCTGGCCGACACGCTGGGCCTGCCGGTGCTGCTGGTGGTGGAGCCGAAAGGCCAGAGCCTGACGCTGGCCGCAGAGCTGAAGGGACTCAACAGCTTCCGCACCCCCAGCCACATCGCAGGCATCCTGCTGAACAACTGCACGGCACGGATGCACGCTCTGCTGGCTCCGATGCTGGAAAAAGAGACGGGTCTGCCGGTGCTGGGCTTTCTGCCGAAACTCCCGGAGGCCGTCATCGGTTCCCGCCATCTGGGCCTCTACACGGCAGCGGAAGTGGAAAATTTACAGCAGAAGCTGGCCCTTCTGGCCGACGCGGCGGAGGAGCACATCGACTGGCCCCGTCTGCTGGCCCTCTGCGAAAAGGAGCCGCCCGCCCTGCCGGTGCAGCCGGAGACGCCTCCGGCCCGCGTCCGCATCGCCGTGGCGCAGGACGAGGCATTCTGCTTTACCTACGCCGAGACGCTGGAGGCCTTCCGGGACGCCGGGGCAGAGGTGGTCTTTTTCAGCCCCCTCCGCGACACGGCTCTGCCGGAAAACATCGGCGGGCTGTATCTGCCCGGCGGCTACCCGGAACTTCACGCAAGAGAATTGAGCGAAAATACCTCGCTTCTGCGCGAGATAAAGCAAAAGATCGAGTCCGGCCTGCCCACAGCGGCCGAGTGCGGGGGCTTCCTCTATCTGGGGCAGAGCCTCACGGACGCCGAGGGGCAGAGCTGGCCGATGGTGGGCGTTCTGCCGGGCGAAGCAAAAGATGCCGGACGTCTCGTCCGCTTCGGCTACGCCGCGCTGAGCGCAGACTCGGACAGTATGCTCTTCCGGGCCGGGGAGAGCTTTCCCATCCACGAATTCCACCACTGGGATTCCACCGCCAACGGCACGGCCCTCGCGGCAAAAAAGCCGGTGGGCGGCGCAGAGTGGCGGTGCGGATTTGTAAACGAGCATTTCTATGCGGGCTTCCCGCATTTGTACTGGGCGGGTACGCCCCTGCCGCAGCGCTTTGCCGCCGCGGCTGAAAATTACAGGAGAGACCATGACTGAGACAGAACTCGCCGCCCTCTGTGCGGCCATCACGCCGCCGGACGAAGCCGCCCGGGCGGCGGCGCACGCCCACTGGGCCAGCCTTGCAAAGCCGCTGGGCGGGCTGGGCGGATTGGAAACGACCATCGAGGACGCCGCCGCCCTCACCGGCAGCGCAAAGCTGGATATTTCCCGCCGGGCGGTGCTGGTGCTCTGCGCCGATAACGGTGTGGTGGCCCAGGGCGTCAGCCAGACCGACAGCAGCGTGACCCGCGTCGTGGCTCAGAACCTCGCCGCCCGCCGCACCAGCGTCTGCCGGATGGCACAGACCGCCCGGTGCGAGGTGGTGCCGGTGGATATGGGCATCGCGGGCGACCCGGTCCCGGGCGTCCTCGACTGCCGCATCGCCCCCGGCACAGCAGACTTCACCCTCGGCCCGGCTATGAGCAGGGCTGAGGCTGTGGAGGCCATCGGCAGGGGCATCCAGCTGGTGCGGGAGCAGAAGAAAGCGGGCGTCGGCCTGCTGGCCACCGGTGAGATGGGCATTGGCAACACCACGACGTCCAGCGCCGTGGCCGCTGTGCTGCTGGGCCAGCCCGTCGAAGGGATGACGGGCCGGGGCGCGGGCCTTTCGGACGAGGGACTTGCCCGGAAGATCGACGCCATCCATCGCGGCATCGCAAAAAATCAGCCCGACTCTGCCGATGCACTGGACGTGCTGGCAAAGCTGGGCGGTTTCGATATTGCCGGGCTCTGCGGCGTCTTCCTCGGCGGTGCGCTGGAAGGTGTGCCGGTGCTGGCCGACGGTTTCATCAGCTGTGTGGCGGCGCTCTGCGCTGTCCGGCTCTGCCCGGCGGCGGCCAAGGCTGTTTTTGCAAGCCACTGCTCCACCGAACCGGCCGCAAAACTGGTGCTGGATGCTCTGAACAAAAAAGCCCTCATCACGGCGGGCCTGCATCTGGGCGAAGGCACCGGCGCGGTGGCCGCCATCCCGCTGTGGGACATGGCGCTGGCCGTCTACGATGGCTGTTATTCCTTTGAAGAGGGCGGCATCGAAGCCTACACGCCGCAGGGGGGTGCGGGATGCTGACGCTGGTGCTCGGCGGCGCGGCCAGCGGCAAGAGCGCCTACGCCGAGAGCCTTGTGCTCAAGACCGGCCTGCCCCGCTATTACCTCGCCACCATGCAGGTCTGGGATGCCGAGTGCGCCGCCCGGGTGGAAAAGCACCGGAAAATGCGGGCGCAAAAGCAGTTCGAAACGCTGGAATGCCCGCTCCACCTCGACCGTCTGCCCCTGCCCGGCCGGGGGACCGTCCTGCTGGAAGACCTCGGCAACCTCGTCGCCAACGAGCTTTACAGCCCCGGCGGGGCGGGAAAGCACACCGCCGAGGCCGTTTTGGCCGGGCTGGAACGCCTCGCCGCCGGGTGTGATGACCTTATCGTCGTATCGAACGAGGTGTTCAGCGGCGGTGCCGACTACGCGGGCGACACCGACCAGTATCTGCTGGCGCTGGCGCAGGTGAACAACGCCTTCGCCGCCCGGGCGGACAACGTCTGCCGGGTGGTCTGCGGCCTGCCGGTGTACTACAAAGGGGGAGAAAAACTGTGACTGTTTTGCAGACCATCGCGGTGGCTTTTGCGATGTTTTCGGCCCTGCCGGTGCCGCAGTTCGAGTGGAACGAAAAAAATATGCGGTACGCCATGTGCGCCTTCCCCCTCATCGGGCTGGTGTGCGGCGGGCTGTGGTGTCTCTGCGGCGTCCTGCCCCTGCCGGAGCTGGCCCGGGCGGCGGCGTTCTGCCTCGTGCCGGTGGCCGTCACCGGCGGCATCCATCTCGACGGCTATGCCGACACTTCGGACGCCCTCTCGAGCTACGGCGACCGGGAAAAAAAGCTTGAGATCCTGAAAGACTCCCACTGTGGGGCCTTCGCTGTCATCCGACTGTGCTGCTACTTTGTGGCCTACTTCGGCCTCTGCGGCAGTGTGCGGTTCACGCCCCGGGCGGGCCTGTGCTGGACGCTGGCGCTGGTGCTGGAGCGGGCGCTGTCGGGCTTTGCCGTGGCGGCGTTCCCGCTGGCGAAGGACACCGGCCTCGCCCACACCTTCGCCACAGCGGCCGACAAGCAGACCGTCCGCCGCTTCCTCTGCGGCCTGGCGGCTCTGCTCGTCCTGGCGCTGACGGCGCTGGGCGGCGGCGGGCTGGCGGCAGCAGCGCTTCTGGCGCTATGGCGCTATGATTCCGTAGCAAAAAAGCAGTTTGGCGGCATCACCGGCGACCTGGCCGGGTGGTTTTTGCAGCGGGCCGAGCTGTGGATGCTGGCGGCGCTGGCCGTCAGCCAGTGGGGAGGAGTGCTGTAAATGATGTTTATCACAGGGCCGCTTTACAGCGGCAAGCGCACCTTTGCGCGGAACTTCCGGGGCAGCATCATCGCCGATGTGCAGGACGCCGCCGCCGAGACTCAGACCCCGGAGCAGCTCGAAACGCTGGCCCGGGAGCTGGCGGAATATGATATTGTCATCGCCACCGAGGTCGGCGGCGGTGTTGTCCCGATGGATGCTGAGGAGCGCGCCGGGCGGGAGGCCGCCGGACGGCTGGCCTGCCTGCTGGCAGAGCGCGCCGACTGCGTGGTGCAGATGTTCTGCGGCATCCCGACGGTATTGAAAGGAGAATTACCCCAATGTTGATTTATCTGCTGCGTCACGGCCTGACCGAATACAATGCCCAGAAGCGCTATCAGGGCCAGCGCGACATCCCGCTCTCGGCAGAGGGCCTGAGCCAGCTGCGCCGGGCCGACATCGACCCGAAGGTGGTCTATATCACTCCGCTGCAGCGGACGGCCCAGACGGCCCGGGTGCTCTTCCCGGAGGCAGAGCTTGTGGTCGTGAAAGACCTGCAGGAGATGTGCTTCGGCAGCTTCGAGGGCAAAAACTACGTCGAGATGGAGCACGACGCCGATTATCAGGCGTGGGTGCAGGCCAACGGCGAGAGCAAATGTCCCGACGGTGAGCGGAAGGACGCCTTCTCGAACCGCATCTGCAGCGCCTTCTCTGCTCTGGTGGACAAGGCGCTGGCCGACGGCGAAGAGCTGCTGGTCATCCTGGCCCACGGCGGCACCCAGATGGCGGCCATGGAGCGGTACGCCCTGCCCAGGCGCGATTATTATGCGTGGTGCGGCCCCAACGCGGGCGGCTATGTGCTGGACGCCGCCGACTGGGCCGAGAAGCGCCAGCTCCACCTCGTGAAGACTGTGCAGTACACAAAAGACGCGGAGGCCGGCGTATGATGACCGCCTCCTGGGCTGTGCTGGGAGGCTTCGTGCTGGACGCCATTTTCGGCGACCCGGCGTGGCTGCCCCACCCGGTGGTGTACATGGGCAAAGCTATCTCCCGGCTGGAAAAATTCCTCCGCGCCCGCCTGCCCAAAACGCCTCAGGGCGAGCTGCTGGGCGGCGCGGTGCTGGCGTTCTGTCTGCCGGTGGGGACGCTGCTGCTCACGGGCCTTGTCTGCTGGGGTGCGGCGATGCTTCACCCGCTGCTGGGGCTGGCCGTCCAGATGTTCTGGTGCGGGCAGGCGCTGGCCGCAAAGGGACTGGTGCAGGAGAGCACGAATGTCTATGCCGAGCTGAAAAAAGGCAGTCTGCCCGCCGCCCGGAAGGCCGTGAGCCGCATCGTGGGCCGTGACACGGAAGCGCTGACTGCCGAGGGCGTGACCCGAGCGGCGGTGGAGACGGTGGCCGAGAACGCCAGCGACGGCGTCATTGCGCCTTTGCTTTATATGCTGCTGGGCGGTGCGCCGCTGGCCCTGACCTACAAGGCCATCAACACCATGGACAGTATGCTGGGCTACAAAAACGAAAAATATCTCTATTTTGGCCGTGCCGCCGCAAAACTGGACGATGTGGCGAACTATATCCCGAGCCGTCTGGCGGCGCTGCTCTGGATCATGGCGGCGGCGTTCACCCGCAATGACGCCAAGGGCGCATGGCGCATCTGGCGGCGGGACCGCCGCAATCATGCAAGCCCCAACAGCGCCCAGACTGAGAGCGCCTGCGCGGGCGCGCTGGGCGTCCAGCTGGCCGGGCCGGCCTATTATTTCGGGGAATATTATCCGAAGCCCACCATCGGCGACCCGCTGCGGCCTATCGAGCCGGAGGATATTCTGCGGGCAGATCGGATGATGTATGTAGCCAGCGGGTTTGCGCTGGCGTTTGGATGTGCGATACGGGGGTTCTTGGGATGAAACAACTGGTCCACGGCGGTGACTGGATGGGCTACCGCGAACGCTTTGGCCGCGACGCGCTGGATTTTTCGGCGAACGTCAGCCCACTCGGTCTGCCCGAAGGGGTGGCGCAGGCCATCCGGGACGCTCTGCCTCTGGCCGACCGCTACCCCGACCCCCTCTGCCGCACCCTGCGGGCGGCGCTGAGCCGGGCCGAGGGTGTGCCGCAGGAGCATATCCTCTGCGGCAACGGCGCGGCGGACCTCATCTTCCGGCTGGTCTGGGCCGTAAAGCCCCATAAGGCGCTGGTGACAGCCCCGACTTTTGCCGAGTACGCCTCTGCATTGGATACGGTGGGGTGCGAAGTGAAACGCTTTTTTCTCGATGAAACGAATGATTTCGCCCCGACGGACGTCCTCGTGGACGCTGTGGACGAGAGCATCGACATGGTGTTCCTCTGCCAGCCGAACAACCCGACGGGGCAGCTGGCCTCACCCGAGCTGGTGAAAAAGCTGCTGCGCCGGTGCGGGGAGTGCCACACGATTTTGGCCGTAGATGAGTGCTTTCTGGACTTTCTGCCCGACGCCGACGGGTGGACCGCGAAGCCTCTGCTGGAAAGTGGGAACCTCGTCATCCTGAAAGCTTTCACCAAGCTCTACGGCATGGCCGGCGTCCGGCTGGGTTACTGCCTCTGCGGCGACGAAGCGCTTCTGGAAAAAATGCAGACAGCGGGCCAGCCGTGGGCCGTGTCCAGTCTGGCCCAGGCGGCAGGCGTCGCGGCCCTGAAAGAAACCGCTTATGTGGACGAGGTGCGCGCCCTTATCGCCCGGCAGCGGCCCGTTCTGACGGCGGGCCTGCGGGCACTGGGCCTGCGAGTCATCGATGGAAAGGCAAACTATCTGCTCTTCCGCGCACCCGCCGACCTGAACGAGAGGCTTCGCCCGCTGGGAACACAGGTGCGCAGCTGCGCGAATTATCCGGGCCTCGGGCCGGAGTGGTACCGCACGGCGGTGCGCACGGCCCCCGAGAACGCCCGGCTGCTGGAACTTATGAAAGAGGTGCTGGGATGAGCAGGGCAAAATGCATCATGGTGCAGGGTACGATGAGCGGTGCAGGCAAAAGTCTGCTCTGCGCGGCGCTCTGCCGCATCTTTGCGCAGGACGGCCTGCGCGCTGTGCCGTTCAAGAGCCAGAACATGGCTCTGAACAGCTTCGTCACCAAAGACGGCCTCGAGATGGGCCGGGCGCAGGTGGTGCAGGCGCAGGCCGCCGGTGTCGAGCCGGACGTGCGGATGAACCCCATCCTCCTGAAGCCCAGCAGTGACGTGGGCAGTCAGGTCATCGTCAACGGCGAGGTGCGGGGCCAGATGAAAGCGTCGGAGTATTTCCGCACGAAACGGCAGCTGGTGCCGGACATCCTGAAGGCGTATGACAGCCTCGCCGAGGAGGCTGACGTCATCGTCATCGAGGGCGCGGGCAGCCCGGCAGAGATCAACCTCAAGAGCGAGGACATCGTGAACATGGGCCTCGCCGAGATGGTGGACGCGCCGGTGCTTCTGGTGGGCGACATCGACCGGGGCGGCGTGTTCGCCCAGCTATACGGCACGGTGGAGCTGCTGGAAGAAAAAGAACGCCGGCGCATCAAGGGGCTCGTCATCAATAAATTCCGTGGAGACGTAGAAATTCTGCGCCCCGGCCTTTCGATGCTGGAAGAAAAGACCCATCTGCCCGTGGTGGGCGTCGTACCGTACCTGAAGGTGGACATCGAGGACGAGGACTCCCTGAGCCAGCGCCTCGAGATGCGGGACGGCAAAAAGCCGCTGGATGCGGCGATCATCCGTCTGCCGCATCTGTCCAATTTTACGGACTTCATGCCGCTGGAACAGCACCCGCTGCTGGGCGTGCGGTATGTTTCGAACGCTCATGAGCTGGGCGCACCCGACCTCATCCTGCTGCCGGGGACGAAAAACACGGTGGACGACCTGCTCTGGCTGCGGCAGTGCGGGCTGGAAACGGCTCTGCTCAAGCTGGCCGCGAAAGACACGCCGGTGCTGGGCGTCTGCGGCGGCTACCAGATGCTGGGCCAGACCCTCGACGACCCCACCGGCAGCGAAAGCGGCCGGCCGCAGACTCTGCGAGGGCTGGGGCTGCTGCCCACCCGGACCGTGTTCAGCGAGCAGAAGCGCCGCGCACAGGTCAAGGCGACCGCCGCCGCCGCCCCCTTTGCGGGTGCAGAGCTGGAAGGCTATGAGATACACACCGGCGTGACCGAGGCTGAGGGCGAACCCTTCGCCCACTACCCCGACGGAGGCCGGGAAGGCTGTGTGCAGGGCAATGTGTTCGGTACCTACCTCCACGGCCTGTTCGACACCGGTACGCTGACCGAGGCGCTGGCGGGTTGGCTCTGCCGCCGAAAGGGCATCGACCCCTCCGACGCAGCCCTCATCCCGATGGAAGAGTACCGCCGCCAGCAGTTCGACATCCTGGCCGACGGTGTGCGCGGGGCGCTGGATATGGACGCGGTGTATGCCGCGATGGGAATGGAGAAGCGCTGAATGGAACAGGGACTTTTGCATCTGTACTGGGGCGACGGAAAGGGAAAGACCACCGCCGCTATGGGTCTTGCGCTCCGTGCGCTGGGGTCCGGGAAGCGGGTGGTCATCGTCCAGTTTTTGAAGGGCGGGAACAGCGGCGAGATACCGCTTCTGGCCCAGCTTGGCGCGGAGATCTACCGGGGCAAGGCCGGGCAGAAATTCGTCTTCCAGATGACGCCGGAGGAAAAGGCCGCGACCCGCGAACTGCAAAACCAGAACCTCGCCGCCGCCATAGCACAGCCTGCCGACCTGCTGATACTGGACGAAGCCGGGAGCGCAGAAGGGCTGGATATGGTGGACGTCGATCTATTAAAAAAGGCCGTTCTGGAGCGGCCTGCTGGGTGTGAGTGCGTCCTGACGGCCCACACGCCGCCCCAGTGGATGATGGACGCCGCCGACTACTCCACCGAGATGAAATGCCGCCGCCACCCCTACCAGAAGGGGATAAAAGCACGAAAGGGGATAGAATATTGACGCCGCAGCATCATCTGCCCGCCGACATTGAGCGGACGAGCTTCCACATCATCACCGAAGAACTGGAAATGATGGGCCTGACCCCGCCGCCCGAGCACGAAGCCGTGGTCAAGCGGGTCATCCACACCACCGCCGACTTCGACTATGCGCGGAATCTCCACTTCACTCCCCGCGCGGTGGAGCAGGCCGTCAAGGCCCTCCACGCCGGGGCCGTCATCGTGACCGATACGAACATGGCGCTGGCCGGCATCACCAAGCCCGGTCTGGAGAAGCTGGGCGGCACGGCCTGCTGTTATATGGCTGACCCCGAGGTGGCCGCCGCCGCAAAAGAGGCTGGCACCACCCGGGCCGTCGCGGCCATGAAAAAGGCAGCGCAGGAGCATCCCGGGGCCATCCTCGCCGTCGGCAACGCGCCCACGGCTCTGCTGACGATCGCAGAACAAATTGAAAGCGGCCTGCGGCCCGCACTGGTCATCGGTGTGCCGGTGGGCTTTGTGAACGTGGTGGAGAGCAAGGAGCGGCTCTTCGCCGTCTGCGAAAAGCATGATGTACCGGCCATCGTGGCGATGGGCCGCAAGGGCGGCAGCAACGTCGCTGCGGCCATCTGCAACGCCCTCATCTACTCCGCCGCCGAGATGCTCGACCCCTCGGCCCGGGGGTGGAAGTGAGCGGCAAATTTTGGAGAAACACAATGATACCTACAAGAAAGACCGATGAAAAATTTTATCGGCTGTTTTCGACCTTTCACGCCTTTTCAGAGCATCTGACCAAGCGGGAAGACAATGAACTGCGCGATAAATACGACCACAATGCGTTCTGTTATTCCGGCCAGCCCACGGAGGACGAGCTCCGGGCCGCGCTGGCTTATCAGAAAGCGCGGGGAGACGCCTTCCTCAAACTGGAAGGATACGAGCCGCTGGCCAATGCATTCGGCATGGAGTGCGAGGAGACTGTGACGATGGTTCTGCCGAAGGGAACAGACATCAGCGACTGGAAAGCGAATCCGGAGGTCTCGATCAAAACCCCGGACTTTGACCAACTAGAACAGCACGAGCTGAAATACTACGGGCCGTTGTACGGGGAAGATTTCACCGTGCGGAACAACCGGCATCTCCGGGAAAAACTGACCTACCTTGGAGCGTATCTGGGCGGGAAACTGGCGGGCGACTGCTATATTTTCGCATCCGATGGGTATGTCTGCATGGACGGCCTGCTGGTGGACGAGGATTTCCGGCACCAGTACATCGCCATGACCCTGATGAAGCATATTGCCGAAAAGGCGCAGGAGCGCGGAGAGATCCTGTATCTTCACGCTGACTCCGAGGATACACCGAAGGAACTGTATGCGAAGATGGGATTTCAGGCCGTTGACAAGCTCTATGAATATCTCTGCACCGATTTCTCGAAACTGAAAATATGAACGAATGCGCGCCGGATACGGCGATGGGCCTCCCAATGCGGGAGGCCTTTCTGTTACACCGTCGCCAGAACGGCGAGGATGCTCTGCCAGCGCTTGTTCTCGACGGCGGGCGCACGGCGGACGGGCCGGGACTGTACAGGCTGAGGCCGCTGAGCCGTCTGGGGCAGGGGAGCGAAAAGCGCGGCCTGCCATGCGGCGGCAAGCTGCATGGCCTCCGGGCAGCTTTGCAGGGTGCGGCGCTCGGCTCCGGCGAGGTAGTCGCCCAGCCAGCAGAGGATGGCCGCGATGTTCAGCTGCTCGGCGGCGCGGGTGCTCCAATAGCTCCAATGGGCGGGACGGCCCACGAACCGCTCCACCGTGATGAGCGCACCCTCCCGGGCAGCAGAGGGGGAGACGGCCCCACAACCACCGGCAGTATGGGCCAGAACGTCCAGAATGCGCGCCATCCGGCCGCTGTCGAGGGCGTCGTCCCGGACAAAAGCAGAGAAATCCGTCTGGGCCAGCAGACCGTCGGCGGTGGCGGGGAAGCGCCCCGTCAGCTCGCCCGAGGCGTTGTGGCAGCTCTGCCACCCTTTGCGGACGAGCTGGAAGTTCAGCTTCTGACGTCCCATCGTGGAATAGAACACCCGGGCCTTGCCGCTGACCGGCTCCTGCCGCAGCTCGAGATAAGCGTCTGCGCCTCCGAGGTCTTGGACCTTGACGCTGAGCACAAGACGGTACTCAGGCTTCTGGCTGGACATGGCAAGATGCATCTCTTCAAAATAACGTGCGGCATCCATAGCGGTTCTCCTTCCTGTGGGCGCGGGGTGATGTGTGGGTGTGCGGCCCTTCGTTGGTTGTAGTATATCATAAATTGCGCCAGAATACAACTATAAGTTTGCAAATAAACCAAAAAACTTTTGATTCTTCCACGATGCAAAACAAGATGGTTGTGAGTGGCAACAAAAATACGGGGCCGCTGGCAGCAGATACAACTGCACAGCGGTCCCGTACATTATTATGATTCAGTCGCCCAGCTCCCGTATCTCGTTCTGGATGAGTCGGCCTGCGGCCCGGGCCAGCTGGTCCATGCCCCGGATGCGGGCCATGTTTTTGCCATAGATGCGGGAGGCATCGGCGGCGCTGGCGTCTTCGCCCATAAAGACGGCGGAGACCCGCAGACCCTTCCGCTGCAGCGCCCGCACCTCGGCGGCGGCGTCCTCCACGCCCGCGCTGCCGCCGTAGTCGCGGCCCAGCGGGTCATCGGGAGAGGGTGGGATGCGGCGGCTGTCGTTGGGGGAAGCGTCCGTCAGGAGAATGAGCAGGTGCCGCGCGGCGGGGCCGGGGTCGAAGTCGATGAGGTCGCCTGCGGCCCGCAGAGCCAGACCGTCCCGGTTCCAGCCCGAGGCGAAATACTGGCAGATGCCCTGTAAGCTCTTCTCCTTGAAGCCCTTGAGCACCCGCAGGACGGTGTAGCCCCGCAGGCTGGAAAAGCAGCTCACCCGCACCGGGATGCCGCAGGCCGCGAGGCTCTGGGCGAGGATAGAACCCTGCGCCGCGATGACCTCCTGACAGTGGAGGCGGGAAGCCGAAGCATCCAGCAGCAGGTCAACGGTGAAGGACGGGTGGTTCTCTTCCTCCGCACAGCGGAACACCCGGTCGTCGTCCATGACGGTGCGCCAGACCCGCTCCGGGTCGAGGTTGCCGCTGCGGGCGACCCGGGCGTTGGGCTGCTGGTGGACGAGGATGCAGTTGCGGATCTGCTCGGTCAGCCGTAGCACGACGCTGCGGTGAAGCTCGAGATTTTTCGAATCGTACGCCCGGTTCCGCTCAGCCTGAAGCTGGGCCTGTTCGGCCAGGTGCTTTGCCTCGGGGGTAGGGGCCTGCTCCGGGCTGGGGACGCCGGAGGCAAACCAGAGGTGACAGCCCAGATGCTCCCCGGTGCAAAGCTCCTGCTCGGCCTTCCGCAGCCGTTCGGGCGGGTAGAGCGACCGGCCAAAGCAGCTTTCGATGTAGGCGCGGTCTTCCTCGGCGCGCTGGCGCAGGGTGATGTGGGCCAGCCGCTTGTCGGCATGGATGCCGCCGCCGGAGGCGTCCACCGAGCCGGAATGCTCCACCGTCACCCGGTCGGTCTTTATCATCTGGGTGGGCATGGTGCGGGTCATGAGGGACGCCAGCAGGCCGTCCAGATGAAGATGCAGCCCGGCCTTCTGATGCACCGTGCCGTTGAACAGCTCGAATTTGGCGTAGACGGCCAGCAGCGCGGCTTTCAGCTTGTCCGGCTTGGGGGGCGTCTCGGGACTGAGGGCGGCGTCGAGAGCCTTTTCGTAGGGAGTCATGACCGGCGGCGTGCGCCCCTGCACAGCCCGCCAGCGCGCGGCCTGCATGGAGTAGACCAGCTGGTTCTTCGCCATCCACTCCTGCCGCGAGAGCTTGTACTGGATGCCGAAAAAGTAGTCCGCATGGGCGCGGCGGAGGGCCGAAAGCACCGGGCGGCGGGGAAGTTCCAGCGCGTAGACCGCGCTCTCGAGGTAGAGCCAGGTCAGATCGTCCAGCATGGCCTGCCGGATGTCGCCCTCCCATGCGTCAAAGAGGCTGCGCACCAGCTCGTCGCCGTAGTATTTGTGGACCAGCCCCACGACGCAGTTCATGTAAAAATCAATGGTGCCGTCGGTGTTCCGGGCGAGGAACAGCGGCTCGAAGCCGTAGGCTCCTGCCGCCGCCCACACCTGATTGGCGGCCCGCCGCTCTTCGGCGGTGTAGCTCTGCGCTTCCATAAAAACGCCCCTTTTAATCGAAGAGCTTTGCGGCGGTGAGCTGGGCCGGGATGCGGGCGGCAATGGCATCCCGGATGAGGCCCTGTTCGTAGGAGTCGAAGGCTTTGTTGGTGATGCCCATGTCCAGCGCAGCCCCGGCAGCGACGCCCCGGCGCATCAGGCGCAGGGCGTCCAGCATACCGCGCAGGTCGAGAGCTTTGGTGGAAATTTCCGCGCTGTCGCACTTTTTCTGCAGATCGAGGAAGAGCAGGGCGAACTGCCTGACGTACTTGCTGTTCAGATCGGGGAATTGGGTGCGCAGGAGCTTTTCGAGGTTCTCCTCGGTGATGGTGGGCATCTGGATGACCACGAAGCGGGAGGTGAGGGCCTCGTTCAGCTCACGGGTGCCGGCGTAGCCGTAGTTCATGGTGGCGATGAAGCGGGTCTCCTCGGCCAGCGGGATGCGCTCGTAGCCCGGCACATCGATGGCGCGGCGGAAATCCAGCACCGCGTGCAGGACGGCCAGCGCCTCGTTTTTGGCCATGTTGATCTCGTCCAGAACGCCGAAGCCGCCGCTCTGGGCGCAGCGGTAGACCGGGCCGGGGCGGAACCTGACCTGTCCGCCCTCAAAGGTGTCCATGCCGATGAGGGACGCCGCGTCCATATTGACGTGGAACGAGATGTCCCACGCGGGGCGTCCGAAGGCGGCGGCGAGGTTTTCGGCCAGCACGTTCTTGCCGGTGGCCTTGCCGCCTGCCAGCAGCAGGTTTTCGCCGCAGAGCAGGGCAGCCAGTGCCTGCTCCCACACCTCTCTGCCGTAGTAGATGAAGGCAGGGGAGGGGATGCGGGGGCGCAGGGCCTCCGCCAGCGGGTGGGCGGTACGGTATTCTTCCACAGCGCGCAGCAGGTCGGGGGAGACCCCTTCCTGCCGCAGCGTATCCATCAGAGCAGATGTTTCAGACATCCATGACATCTCCTTGCGGTTGGCAGTGCCAAACCGAAATTTCACCCTTATCATAGCACAACCCGCGCGGTTTGTGTAGGGCTTTGGCGGGCAAAAAAGCGGCAAAGAAGCAGAGAAAATAAAGGTGAAGCTATTTTAACAAACTTTCAGCCGGGACGTGCAGATTTCACGTTCAAAGTAAATTGACAGGCCGCTTAAAATACGATAAAATAATTTTCGTTGTGTCAAAGTGAAAAAGAAAGGCGTAAAAGTATGCTCGAAACCATCACGGCCGTCAATCAGGCGGTCAACAGCTTTATCTGGGGCATCCCGGCGATGGTCTGCATCATCGGCGTGGGCCTGCTGCTCAGTGTGCGGACAGGCTTTTTGCAGCTCCGGAAATTCCCCTATGCCATCAAAACGATCATTGGCCGCATCTTCCGCAAAAAGGATGCCTCCGACGGCGCGATGACTCCGTTCCAGGCAGTGTGTACGGCGCTGGCCGCTACCGTCGGCACCGGCAACATCGCCGGCGTGGCGGGCGCGATCGCCATCGGCGGGCCGGGTGCGGTGTTCTGGATGTGGTGCTCGGCTCTGCTGGGCATGTGTACCAAGTTCTCCGAAGTGACGCTGGCCGTGCATTTCCGCGAGCGGAACAAAAACGGCGAGCTGGTGGGCGGCCCCATGTACTATATTAAAAACGGCCTCGGCAGCCGGTGGCAGTTCCTCGCGGTGTTGTACTCGCTGTTCGGCGTGCTGACGGTCTTTGGCACCGGCAACGCCACCCAGGTCAACACCATCGTCACAGCCATCGACTCGGCCCTGCTGGCCTACGGCAGCAGCCTGAACAGCATCCTGCCCACGGTCAACCTCGTCGTGGGCGTGATGGTGGCCATGATGGTGGCCATGGTGCTGCTGGGTGGCGTCAAGCGCATCGGCAGCGTGACCGAGAAGCTGGTGCCGTTCATGGCGCTGTTCTACGTCGTGCTGGCGCTGGGTGTCGTGGTCATCAACTACCGGCGCTTCCCGGCGGTGCTGGCCTCCATCGTCGGCGGTGCATTTGACCCGCAGGCCTTCACCGGCGGTGCCATCGGCAGCATCTTCCTCAGTATGCAGAAGGGCGTCTCCCGCGGCATCTTCTCCAATGAGGCCGGCCTCGGCACCGGCTCCATCGCCCACGCCTGCGCCGATACCCGCAAGCCCGTCAAGCAGGGGATGTTCGGCATCTTCGAGGTCTTCGCCGACACCATCGTCATCTGCACCCTGACCGCCATGGTCATCCTGTGCAGCGGTGTGCCGGTGGGCTACGGCAGTGCGGCAGGCGCAGAACTGACCATCTCCGGCTTCACGGCCACCTACGGCGGCTGGTCGTCCATCTTTACGGCGGTGGCGCTCTGCAGCTTTGCATTCTCCACCATCATTGGCTGGGGCCTCTACGGCTCCCGGTGCATCGAGTTCCTGTTCCACACCGACAAGGTGGTCGGCCCCTTCCTCGTGGTCTACTCCTTCGTGTCCATTCTGGGCGCGACGGTCGATCTGGGCCTGCTGTGGAGCATCGCCGACACCTTCAACGGACTGATGAGCATTCCGAACCTCATAGCCCTGCTCCTGCTGTCCGGCACGGTGGCAAAGCTCACGAAGGAGTTCTTCGCGGGCGAGGGCGCAGGAAAGTAAAGAATGATCCAAAGCGCCCTCCGGCCCGCGCCGGAGGGCGCTTTGCTGTCAATAAACCTGCGGTTTTGTCTACTTTCTCTGCAAAAAATCAAAATAGTACAAAAAAATCATGGAAATCATAAGAAAATGGTATTGAACAAATTTTAACAAAGTGGTAAAGTAAAAGCAAAGAGAGTCGTACCCGCCGCCCGGCGGGGCGCAAAATCAGGAGGTTTTACCAATGGCTGATCGTATCGTTCTGAATACTATTTCTTATCATGGCCACGGCGCCATCGAGAACATCGTTCCCGAGCTGACCGCCCGCGGCTACAAGAAGGCTTTCGTCTGCTCTGACCCCGACCTTCTCAAGTTCGGCGTCACCAAGAAGGTCACCGACCTGCTGGACGCTGCAGGCTTCGCCTACACCGTCTACAGCGAGATCAAGCCCAACCCCACCATCGCCAATGTGCAGGACGGCGTGGCCGCTTTCAAGGCCGCAGAGGCTGACTGCATCGTGACCATCGGCGGCGGTTCTTCCATGGACACCGCAAAGGCCATCGGCATCATCATCAACAACCCCGAGTTCGCCGATGTGCGCTCTCTGGAAGGCGTCGCTCCCACCAAGAAGCACGCCGTCTTTACCATCGCTGTCCCCACCACCGCCGGTACTGCCGCTGAAGTCACCATCAACTACGTCATCACCGATGTCGAGAAGAAGCGCAAGTTCGTCTGCGTCGATACCAACGACATCCCCGAGATCGCTGTGGTTGACCCCGATATGATGGCCTCCATGCCCAAGGGCCTGACTGCCGCCACCGGCATGGATGCTCTGACCCACGCCATCGAGGGCTACATCACCAAGGGCCACTGCACCATCTCCGATATGTTCCATCTGGAAGCCATCAAGCTCATCAGTGAGAACCTGCGCGGCGCTGTCCAGAACACTCCGGAAGGCCGCGAGGGCATGGCTCTGGGCCAGTACATCGCCGGCATGGGCTTCTCCAACGTGGGTCTGGGCATCGTCCACTCCATGGCACACGGCCTGTCCGCTCTGTATGACACTCCCCACGGCGTGGCCTGCGCTATCCTGCTGCCCGTCGGTCTGGAGTACAACAAGACGGTCGCCGGTGAGCGCTATCGTGCCGTCGGCAAGGCCATGGGCGTGAAGGGCATCGACGAGATGAACGACGCCGAGGCAGCCGATGCCACCATCGCCGCCGTCAAGCAGCTGAGCGCCGATGTGGGCATCCCCACAAACCTGCACGGCATCCTGAAGGAAGAGGACATCCAGTTCCTGGCCGAGTCCGCTTATGCCGACGCCTGCCGCCCTGGCAACCCGCGTGACACCAGCGTGGAAGAGATCGTGGAGCTGTACAAGAGCCAGCTGTAACCCTACAGCCTGAACCACCCGCGTAAACCAAAGGCCCCGCACCGTTCCGTTCGGAACCGGTGCGGGGCCTTTTGGATGATGCACTGCCGCAAAACTTATTCGGCTGCGCGGGACTGCTCCACAAAAGCGGCGATCTTGTCCACCTGGATCTCGGCCACGGCACGGCCGGTGTCGTACACGCGGCGCAGCTGGGCGGGGTCACGCTCCATGGAGCCGATCTCCAGCGGGATCGGCGGCCGGATGACAAAGGCCTGGCCGGTCTGCTCCAGCATGGCCACATGTTCCAGTGTCTCGTTGTAGCGCTCGTGGCGGTCGGCCACGGCCTCCACAAAGGCGGGGTAGCGCAGGTAGCGCGCCCGGATGGCGGGCAGCATCTTGTTTTTCTTTTTCACAAAGTCCTTGGGCTGGGTCAGCACGATGAGGTTGCGCTTGTAGCCGATGGACTCAAAGAAGCGCACCGGGATGGAATCTGCAACGCCGCCGTCCAGCAGCTGGTAGTGGCCGATCTTCACGATTTTTGCGGCCAGCGGCATGGAGGACGACGCCTGCATCCACTGGATGTCCTCGGCGTCGCCGGTGCGGCACTTGTGGTAGATGGGGTCGCCGGTGCGCACATCGGTGCACACCAAAAAAAAGTCCATGGGATCTTCCCGAAAGGTTTTGGCGTCGAACGGATCCAGCTTTTCCGGCACGGTGTGGTAGCAGAACTGCTCGCTGTACAGGTTGCCGGTGCGCAGCAGGTTGCCAAAGCTGGCGTAGCGCTTATCTTTGCAGTATTCGGTGCTGTAGCGGATGGTGCGCCCGATCTGGTGCGACTTATAGTTGCAGCCGAACACGGCCCCCGCCGAAACACCGATGGCACCGTCCACCGTGATGCCGTGCTCCATCAGCACATCCAGAACACCGGCGGTGAACATGCCGCGCATAGCCCCGCCTTCCAGTACAAGTCCCGTTTTCATAACCGTTCTCCCTCTCCTCCGATCGGCGTACAGGCACCGGTCTTTCTTCCAAGTATACTCAAAAATCAGCAAAGCACAAGAGCGCCGAAAGCCAAAAATTACAGGACAGTTTTGCGGAGTTTCGGTGCTTTTTGCCATAGGCATGCTTTTGGAAAAAGCCCACGCAGATGCAGCCTGGATTTTTTCAAATTTGGGCACAAAGCCACTTGCCAAAGGCAGGCACTTCCGTTATACTAGGTAAAATACATACAGGTTGCGGGCACAGCTTTGTGCCCCGGAATGGAAAAAAGGCTGGAGGACAAAGACTGCTTATGAAGATGCTGGAAGATCGTATCCGCGCAGACGGCATTGTGCGCGAAGGAAATGTGCTCAAGGTGGACAGCTTCATCAACCACCAGATGGATATCCCGCTGTTCCGCGAGATGGCCCGGGAGTGGAAGCGCCTGTTTGAGGGCAAGCCCATCAACAAGGTGCTCACCATCGAGGCCAGCGGCATCGGCATTGCCGCCATTGTGGCCAGTGAGTTCAACGTGCCGGTGGTGTTTGCCAAAAAGTCCATGAGCATCAATCTGGACTACAACAACTACGAGACCAAGATCCAGTCCTTCACCCACAAAAAGATCTACAACGTCATCGTGTCCAAAAAGTTCCTCACCGCAGAGGATCATGTGCTGATCATCGACGATTTCCTGGCCAACGGCTGTGCCCTGATGGGCCTGCTGGAGCTGGCACAGGAGGCCGGTGCCACCGTGGAAGGCATCGGCATCGCCGTGGAAAAGGGCTTCCAGCAGGGCGGTGAGCTCATCCGCAGCAAGGGCATCCAGCTGGAGAGCCTTGCCATCGTGGAATCCATGAACAGCGAGACCGGCGAGATCGTGTTCCGCGAGCAGCCCCATCAGAACTGATCAGAACCCTCTCAGTCAGCCCTCCGGGCTGCCAGCTCCCCCGAAAGGGGGAGCTTTTTGTTTATACGGAAAAGTTTCCCGTTTCGTCAAAAGCTCCCCCCTTGGGGGAGCTGGCATCGCCGCAGGCGATGACGGAGAGGGTTTACGCCCCGTCCGTACTGTCCCCGTCTGCCGGCAGGGCAGCGGTCTGCTCGGCGGGGACGCCTGCGGCGGCGCGGGGCACGCCTTTGTACACCAGCGTCTGTTCCAACACCTCGGCACACACCGGGGCCGAAAGGCTGCCGCCGGCGGTGGTCCAGCTGTGGGGCTCATCCAGGCAGACCAGACACAGAAACTGCGGGTCGTCGATGGGCGCCACGGCCACAAAGCTGGCAATGCGGGCTTTTTCGTCGGCGCTGTCCAGCTTCTGGCTGG
>OGEQ01000673.1_pt1 | contig 34159 bp, 20 predicted proteins | sample 1570731 | NCBI WGS metagenome assembly OGEQ01 (sample SAMEA2582132, study PRJEB24529) | metagenome | biome: Human gut stool | place: China | collected 2011
AATATACAGAAACACACAAAAAAAGGGTGCGTCACAGACTTATGACACACCCTCAATAAAATAAAAAAGCCCCCGATGCGTATAGCACCGTTTTCTATGTGTCACTGTGATAGGTGGGTTCAAGAACTACCACCATATTTTTTCGAAACTTTTCTCCTGTTTTCTTTGCTTTTTCAAAATAAAAGCTTATCTTTGCAGACAAATAGAAGTAGAACTTTTAAATGGATAAATATGGCTTTAAAAATTAAAACTCGTGAAGAAGCAATTGCTGTATTACGAGACATGGTTAAACGTAAAAGAGAAATGGAGGCAAAGGCTCAAATAGACTTTGCTAAAGCACGTAAGGAGGCTGCAAACTGCTATGCAGGCCTTTAACTTAACGCGCCTCAATTTTCATTCTCCTTATAAGGTCTGGATAGATAATGGCTCATATAAGTTCTTGACAGATTATGGTGTTCAGTATCGAATAGAATTTGTTGAAAATAATAATATCTGGGAGGATGAAAAAGCGTATGAATTCGGTATTCTCAATGAAAACAAGAAGAATTCTCCTAACGATTCTAAAGTAAAAGAGACTGTACAAAGTATTATTGAAGAGTTCTTTCTCACGAATCCGGACATTCTTTTATATCAATGTGAAACGGGTGATAGCAGACAGGCTATGCGAGCTCGTCTTTTTACCAGATGGTTTAACGAATTCGATAAACGAGATCGGTTTTGTGTCAAGGTTTCTATTCTTAGAGATGAAGAAGTTGACAATTACATAGCTATTATAGTTCAAAAGAGTAATCCTAAGTTGACTGACATTCTTCGAGATTTTGATGAGTTTATCGGTTTCTTTGATACAAAGCCCGAATAAACGCGGTAAGTGAGATACAGACAAACGGAATCTCTATCGTACCCCCATCAGGCAGCACCTTTGCTGCCTGGTGCATAAAAAAAGCTTCCGATGCGTATGGCACCGGGGGCTTTTTCCTCTTTTTTTCTTTCCCATATTGCGTATAGTGTATTTCTATATGGGTGAAGAGGGGTGAAGAGTGGGTGAAGAGATAAAGAAAACTCTTCACCTCCCGAAACCCCGATAAACAGAGGGGTTACGGGCGAGAAGGTGAAGAGTGAAGAGATAAATCGGGATTGCTTATATAACAACTCATTTGTTGAATTGTCTGCATAAATCTTCTGGCTGAATCATCAGAAAACAGTTTTTTTCTTCTATAATTATATCTTTTACCATTATAAATCTACCACTTATTTTTAGAACTATGAAAAATGTAAAATCCTGATAATCAGATGCAGTTATAAAAACAGGTGGTCATTTTTACCACTTAATTATTTAATCAACCAACAAATATCAGACATTTTATATACTTTTGCAACCGGAAACCAATCATGGATGGGTTCCCGACTATCAGACAACAATTTTAAACATAAATGAGAATAACTAAAGTTTAAATTATGAGAAAATCAAAAAGTAATGCGATGTTGCGAGGACTAGCAGCCTCAGCACTCGTCCTAATGGTCTCGGCGACAGCTTGGGGACAGAAGGTGAAGATTACGGGTACTGTAATCGACAATACCAATGAACCCGTTATCGGAGCTTCGGTTCTGGAGAATGGTACCAAAAATGGTGTTGCTACTGACCTGGATGGTCACTTCACCATCGAAGTACAGCCAGGTGCCAGACTCAAAATTTCTTATATAGGTTATAAGAATAAGGAAGTGAAAGCTTCTAACGGCGTACAGATTATGCTCGAAGAGGAGTCTAATATGCTCAACGAAGTGGTGGCTATCGGTTATGGCTCTGTCAAGCGTAAGGATGTAACTACTGCCGTATCAAGTGTGTCAGCCAAAGACCTTGATACCCGTCCTATCGTATCTGCCGCAGCAGGTATGCAGGGAAAGGCAGCCGGTTTGCAGATTTCGCAAGCCAACGGTCAGCCAGGTGCTTCACCAACCATCCGTGTGCGTGGTACCACCTCTTTAAATGGTAGTAATGATCCGCTCTATGTAGTAGATGGTGTGCCAATGACCAATATCGACTTCCTGGCAGCTGATGATATTGATAATATCCAGGTGTTGAAGGATGCCTCTTCTGCTGCAATCTATGGATCACGTGCAGCCAATGGTGTCATCATTATCGGTACAAAGCAGGGTAAGGCTGGCGTAGCCAAGGTTTCTCTGAATGCTCATTATGCATTTAATACTGTACGTGACAACCAGGAATCTCTTAATGCGGCTCAGTATAAGGAACTGATGGATGAAATCGGTCTGGTGAAACTGCCAGAAGGCTTGAAAGACCAGACAGATTGGAAAGACGAGGTGTTCCGTACGGGTAATGTACAGGATTATCAGCTCTCTATCACCAATGGTACCGATAAACTGAGATACTTTATCTCGGGTGGCTATACAGGCGAAAATGGTGTTATCAAGAAGTCAAGCTATCAGCGTTACAACTTCCGAGCATCTGTAGAGAACGATATACGTAAGTGGTTGCGACTCAATGCCAGTGTAACTTATTCTGATTATACCAACAAGGGTACAGGTATCATTTCGGGTGCCGGTTCTAACCGAGGTGGCGTAGTAACAGCTATCGTCAATACGCCAACCTATGCACCGGTATGGAATCCGGAGAATCCTAGCCAGTTCTACAACAACTTCTATGGCGTGAACATTACCTCGCCAGCAGAGAATATCGCCCGTACTCAGAATAATAAGTCGGCTTACAACCGATTGCTGGCAACAGGAAAAGCAACTGTCACCTTTATGCCAGAACTGACTTATAACACATCTCTCTCGTTCGACCGTACACAAGGAACAACCACCAACTTCCTTGACCCGATATCTACCACCATCGGCCGTCAGGAATTCGGTACAGGCTATGATGGTAGAAACATCAGCAGCGTTATCGTATGGGACAATGTATTAAACTATAAGAAGGCATTCGGAAAGCACCGTCTGGATGCAATGGCTGGTAGTTCCTGGACACAGAGCAAGTGGAGCCAGAACTATATCAACGGTAGCAACTATGCCAACGATCTGTTCCCAACCTTGAATGCAGCCAACAAGATTTCCTGGACAGGAACCGGTTCATCAGCTTCTGATTGGGCAATTCTCTCAACATTCGCCCGTTTGCAGTACAACTGGAATGATACCTATATGGTAACCGCTAATATGCGTGCTGATGGTTCTTCCAAGTTGGCACCACATCACCGTTGGGGCTACTTCCCATCATTCTCTGGTGCCTGGCGCGTAAGCAATGAGAAATTCATGAAAGATATCAAGTGGATTGACGACTTGAAGATTCGTGGAGGCTGGGGACAGACCGGTAACCAGAGCGGATTGGGCGATTACAGCTATCTGGCAAGATACAATATCAATCGTGTGCAGTGGTTTGGCGAGGGAAATGATGCCAATTCTACTCCTACTTTCTCACAGGGCAACCTGAGTAACCCTGAGCTGACTTGGGAAACAACAACCCAGACCAACATCGGTCTCGACTTGACCGTACTGGGCAACCGCCTCACCTTTTATGCCGATTACTATTATAAGAAGACCAAGGATATGTTGATGAACATCACCTTGCCGGCAGGTAGTGCTGCAGCAAGAAACCTGACCTATAATGGCGGTTCGATGATCAACAAAGGCTGGGAGTTTGCCATCTCTTCACAGAATCTGACAGGCGCCTTGAAGTGGAATACAGATTTCAACATCTCATTCAACAAGAATAAGTTGGAGAGCCTGTCTCTGACTCAGGTATATTATGAAGCCACGACTACCGATTTCGTCAACGAACAGGTGGTTCGCAATACGCCAGGTATGCCATTAGGCAGTTTCTGGGGATATGTAGCAGAAGGTGTGGATCCCGAGACAGGTGATATGAAGTATAAGGACGTGACCGGTGATGGGCTGGTATCAGCCAGTGACCGTACTTATATCGGTGATCCGAATCCAGACTTTACATTCGGTTTGACCAATACCTTCTCTTATAAGGGCTTAAATCTCAGTATTCTTATCCAGGGAAGCTATGGCAACGATATCTACAACGTTTCACGTATGGAAACCGAAGGAATGTATGATGGTAAGAACCAGAGTACTAAGGTGCTGGCTCGCTGGAGAGTTCCTGGTCAGATTACCGATGTGCCAAAGGCTAAGTGGGATATCCGCAACTCAACCTACTTCGTAGAAGATGGCAGTTATCTCCGTGTAAAGGATATTTCTCTCTCTTACGATGTGCCTCGCAAACTGATTTCACGTTTCGGCCTGACCCGTCTGCAGCCATACGTATCAGCAACCAACCTGCTAACCCTGACCGACTATTCCGGTATGGATCCGGAGGTTAACCAGTATGGCAACAGTGGTAGTGTGCAGGGCATCGACTGGGGTACATATCCACTCAATAAGAGTGTAGTATTAGGTGTAAAAGTAGAATTCTAAACATCGACAACAATGAAAACATATCATACAATCAAGACATTGGCGCTCGGTGGCATCGCAATGTTCTCTTTGGCAAGTTGCTCTCTCGACTACGAGCCATTATCAGAGCCATCAGAAATAACACAGGGCGGTCAGACAGAGACCTCAACTGCCGTATTGAAGGACAAGGCTGCTGCAGATGCACAGCTCAAATCGCTCTATGAGTTGTTCCGCAACCGTCAGGAGCATACCCATCTCGACTATCTTCTGATAGGTGATTCACATAGTGATAATGCTTATGCCGGAACTACCGGTGCAGAGGTGGTACCTTATGAAACCAACTCTATCGATGCCAGCAACTCGGTATTGAGCCGTGACTGGAACCGCTATCTGGAGGATATCGCCAAGGCAAATGTGCTGATCAATGGTGTTGAGCAATTGAAGGAGAACGGTAAGATATCAGAAGCTGAATATCATTCCTATAAGGCACAGGGCGAAATCTTCCGTGCCCTGATGATGTTCCGAATGGCTCGTCTGTGGGGTTCTTTCCCTGTCATTACGACCATCGCAAAGACCATCACATCCGAGAATATCAATGAGGTATATCCTACCTATTATCCTCCTCGCAAGACTCCGAAGGAATGTTATGAGCAGATTATTGCCGACTTGACGGATGCTGAGCAGTATGCACCGGATAATGACAATTCCGACCGCACCAAGATGACCAAGACCGTAGCTCAGGCTATGCTTGCCAAGGTTTATGCCGAAAAGGAAGTGCAGGATTATGACAAGGTAATCGCTTATGCCGACAAGGTGATGAATACAACCGGTGTAGAGCTGGAAGACAGCTATGAAACTCTTTGGGGCTATGATGAGACTGCAAAAGACTGCATGAAACGCAATACCAAAGAAGGTATTCTGGAGGTGCATTGGACAACCGGTAGCGGAAACTGGGAAACCTGGATGTACGGCCGTCCGTTAGACAACTGGGACTACTACTTTACCTGGGCAAAGTGGATTACTCCTTCACGAGACATCATCAATGCCTTTGACAAGGAGGGTGATGAGGTCCGTAAGAATCAGGCTATCGTATATTATGCCTGTACCTGGAGCAACTATTATCCAGCTTCCAACTATCCGTTCATGTATAAGTTACGCTCTTCATACAATAATATTTACTGGGTTCGTCTAGCTGATATTATCCTGATGAAGGCTGAGGCAGAAGCCTATAAGGGCAATCTTGCCGAGAGTGCGAAACTCGTGAACCAGATTCGCAAGCGTGCCAAACTGAAGGAACTGACATCCGCCAAGACTGGCAGCAAGGAATCTATGATAGAGGCTGTGCTCCATGAGCGCCGTCTGGAACTTGCCTTTGAGGGAGAACGCTGGTTCGACCTCTGCCGCAACAACAAGGTCGAGAAGTATCTCAACGGAATAGACAACCGTGATAGCGGACGCATCAGACAGGTAAGACAGTTTGACAGCAACTCATACCTGTTGCCAATCCCACAGACCGCTCTTGACCAGAATACCAATCTAGAGCAGAATCCAGGTTACTAAGCTAACCTGGATAGCTTTCAACTCAAACCGTTATTAACAAATAAAAGAAGAAGCAAATATGAAATACTATAGCAATAAACTGATGGTGCTGGTCTGCGCAACAGCTTTCTCGGTGACAGCTTGCAGCAGCAGTAACTCATTCTCAGATCCTGTAGACTTTGATACTCCTAGTGAGGCACCAAATCCGGTACCGGCACAAGGTACAGCCAAAACATTCATTACCACAGCCGATGGAGTCTATTCATTGGCACAGGGTGAGGTAAAGTTGTATAATGGAGTATCTATGGCACCAACCACCATCGAACTCGATTTGAACAAGAAGTATCAGACGATTGATGGATTCGGTTATGCTATCACTTATTCATCCTGCTATAATCTGATGCAGATGAACCCAGAGGCGCGTCAGGCTCTTTTGAAGCGTATTTACTCTACCACAGAGGGTTATGGCGTAAGTTATGCCCGTATCTCTTTGGGATGCAACGACTTTTCAAGTACCGAGTATACCTATTGCGACAAGAAGGGCAGCGAATCTGACCCTATCAGCAACTTCGCGCTCTATAGCGATGAGAACGATTATGTGATTCCGGTATTGAAGGAGATTCTTGCCATCAACCCAAATCTGAAGATTATCGCAGCTCCCTGGACTTGTCCAAAATGGATGAAGGTGACAGATATCAACACCAAGCAGCCAAAGGATTCATGGACTGACGGTCATCTCAATCCGGATTATCGCGAGGCTTATGCCAAGTACTTCGTGAAGTTTATCAATGTGATGAAGGAGAAAGGCATCAATATCTATGCTGTGAGTCCTCAGAATGAGCCATTGAACAAAGCAAACTGTGCTTCACTCTATATGCCTTGGCAGGAAGAGGCTCCTTTCGTAAAGGAGTTGGCAGCGCAGTTTAAGAAGAATAATCTGAAGACCAAGATTTATGTCTTCGATCACAACTACAACTATGACAATATTGCCGATCAGGAAGATTATCCTGTGAAACTCTACAATGCTATCGGTGATAACTTTGAGGGTTCAGAACTGGTTGTAGGTGCTGCTTATCATGATTATGGCGGCAACAACAGCGAGTTGACTGATATCCACAACCAGCGTCCAGACAAGGAACTGATATTCTCGGAAACCAGTATCGGAACCTGGAATGACGGACGTGACTTGAGTAAACGACTGATGGCGGATATGAAGAATGTGGCGCTCGCTACGGTAAACCAGAATTGCAAGGCTGTGCTTGTATGGAATCTGATGCTTGACAATAAGATGGGACCTAACCTGGATGGTGGATGCCAGACCTGCTATGGTGCTATTGATATCAATCAGAATGGTTACAACCAGTTGAGCTACAATTCTCATTATTACATCATCAACCACATGTCTAGTGTCGTTGCTCCTGGTGCGGTTCGTGTTGGTAATACATCCCGCACCGTTAATGACAGCAAGATTACACATGCTGAGTTTGTTAATCCTGATGGTAGTTATGCTGCTGTCATTATCAACGAGGGAGATGAGGCTAAGTCAATCAACCTCAGTGATGGAACTCATAATTTTACCTGCAAGGTTCCTGCAAATGGTGTGATTTCTTGCAAGTGGAATAAGTAATCCATAAACTATAGTAAATGATTCATTAAAGATACGATCATTATGAAACATATCAGATATTATATCATGGCGTTGCTCGCCCTGCCACTGATGGCATCTTGCGGCGATGATGATTACAGTGCGCCTACTCCTGCCGGTAATCCTGTGATGAGCTGTACGGCTCCTGCTACAGCTGTATGGATGGGCGATGAAGTGGAGGTGAAAGTAAACTGCAAGGATGAGGGAGGCGTGGCTCTCTCTACCTTGAAAGCAAACCTCCTGTTTAGTGGGCAGAGTGTAGATGAAACTACCATCCGTACCAAGGAGGCTGGTGAATATACAGTCAAACTGAAAGTGCCTTATGCACAGAGCGTTCCTGATGGAAAGGTGGATATTCAACTTACTCTGCAGAATGTATCAACCAAATCGAATACAGAGACCTTGTCGTTTGATATCAAGCGCCCTCATTTCAACAATCTGCAGTTTGTGAGTGCTGATGGTGTTAAATATGACATGACCGAGAAAAGCGACTTTGTTTATCAGGCTATTCTTCCTAGCAGTAAGAAGACCTTCAAGGGATATTTTGCAACGAAGGATGGAAAGTTTGTCTTCGGTTCCAGCACAGGTAAGGATATCAGTTTGGGAGAAACAGGCAACTTCAACTTCACTTCTGAGAATATGAGCGATGTAGTTGTCACTTTCGATGCCAAGAACTATACGGCTGGTCCTACCGATGTATTGCCGGTTACTATCCTCGATTTTGCCGATTCTGATGCAGGCAAGACTTGGGTGGGTGATATCAAGCAAGGTGCTACCTGTAACCTTACTATCAACGGCAATAATCTGCCAGATGACTGGTATTATGACAGCGACTGGTTCCAGAAAGAAGAGGATGGAAGCTATACCTTCAAGGCTATTACCGGCAGATATACCATTCAGGCAGACTTTACCCATAAGTCATTCCGCATCTGGACTATGAATGGAAGTGAGCCTATGTCACTGAATGGCGATGGTACTGGTGCACTCTGGATCATCGGTAATGAAGGTGTCAACAAGCCAACTTGGGATGCTGTAAATCATGGCTGGTGGACAGGTGTAGATTCTGATGTCTGTCTCACTCCAATCAAGGATAAGGTATATCAGGTTACACTCACCGTTGGCAAGCAGCTCAGAGCTACTGACGTAAACTTCAAGTTCTTCGGTCAGGCAAACTGGGGTATTGAGTTCAAGGGTAAGGATAACAGCCATCTCATCTCAACCGAGAGCGAGGTATTCGGCATCGGTGACGGTAACGGTCACGACAACGGCAATGTTTACCTGAAAGATGGAGTAGAACTGAAGGATGGCGAGACATACGTTCTTACAGTTGACTTGACTGCCGGTGTAGACAAGGCAGTTCTCAAAGTAGAAAAGAAATAATATGTAGGTTTATAATCATTCATAAGCATTTTAGGTTTTAGTTTGATAATTTAGGTATAAAGCTTTGTTTAAGGCTGCTCCAAACCTTTTGGGGCAGCCTTTTTTTTGAGAGGTGCAAGGATGTAAGAACAACAAAAGTAAAAAAGAATATCAAAAAAATGCTTGAAAATTTGGAAATGTACCCAAAAAGCTATACCTTTGTCTCTTGAATGTCCTATACAGCAGTAAGGGCTGGATCTAATGATACCTATACAACAAAATATTATCAACTAATGATGGAAAGATTATTATCTATATTGTATATCTGGTGTTTCGCTACACTTACATCATGCTTTGCTCAGAAGGAAAGCATCAGTGAACTGTATACCCAACTTGATCGGGCTATAGAGCAATCCCAGCACTATACCAAACTGAAAGAAAGCAGCATCGCTCAGTTGAAGGAATTGATTCATCAGGAGAACAATCCGAAGTTGCTCCTCAATACTTATCGCAAAATCTATTCAGAATATAAGTCCTATCAGAGCGATTCTGCTGTGGCTTATATTCAGAAAGCTATTGTGTTGGCTCAGAAGGAAGGACTGCCGGCTGAAGTTGCTGGATTGAAAAGTCAGTTAGCTTTACAGTATTCTACAGCCGGAGCTTTTGCTGAGGCTTTGGAGGTGCTCAATCATATAGATAAAAAGACATTGGATGAATCGAACCGGAAAGATTATTTCATCGCCTATTACCATGTCTATGGTGAGTTGGGCTTTTCTAATATTCATGTAGATACTGATTTAAGTCAGAAATTCTTTAGTCGTCAGAATGCATATCGGGATACTTTGTTTGCTATCCTTCCACATCATAGCGAAGATTATCTCATGCGTAAAGAGGTGATGCTTACCAGTCAGAATAAATGGGATGAAGCACTGAAGGTGAATGATGAACGGTTGAAAATGTGTAAGGAGGGGAGTCATGAATACGGCATCGTAGCCTACTATCGCTATCTGATTTACCGTTCTCTGAAAAACGAAGAAATGAAGAAATATTGGTTACTTAAATCTGCCATATGTGATGTGAAGTGTGCTATCAATGATCAGGCTTCGCTCTGGATGCTCGCCGATATTCTGAGTCAGGAGGGAGATGTTGAGCGTTCTTATAAATACATCAACTTCTCTTGGAATGCCAATAAGAGTTTTAGTACGCGTATTCGCAGTTGGCAGATTTCGCCAGTTCTTGGTACCATCGATCATAATTATCAGGCACAGCTCAAGAAGGCAAACCAGCGTCTTGTCTTTGCCATCATCTGTGTCAGTCTTCTGGTTCTTTCATTAGGTGTTTTGGCTTTCTATGTCAATAAGCAGAAGAAATATGTTACCATAGCGAGAAATGAACTGAAGAAAACGAATGAACAATTGGAGGAACTGAACAAGAAACTTTCTGCTACCAACGAAATGTTGAAGACTTCGAATGATAAACTGAATGAGTCAAATGGTGTGAAGGAAGAATATATAGGTCAGTTCCTGGGAGCATGTTCTCATTATATTGACAAACTGGATAAGTTGCGTCTCCATGTCAATAAAATGGTAAAGAACCGTGAATATCAGGAACTTTATTCAATGACGAGAAGCAGTGAACTGAAGGAACACGAGTTGGGAGAACTCTATACAAATTTCGATAAGGTCTTCCTGCATCTGTTCCCGAATTTCGTGGAAGACCTCAATAGTCTTCTGAAGCCAGAGGCACAAATTCATCTTACTGATGCAGCGAAACTTCCGGCAATGGTGAGGGTATTCGCCTTGATAAGACTGGGTATTGATGACAGTACGAAGATAGCAGAATTCCTACATTATGCAGTTAATACGATATACAATTATCGGGCAAAACTGCGTAATGGAGCTATTGGTGAAAGAAATGAATTTGAGAAGAATGTGAAAGAATTAGGAACGATAAAAGGAAAAGAATAATATATTGAGCCCCTTTTTAAAGTGGGCTCAGTAAATGATGTAATAAAGTTGGTTAAAAATGTAGTAAAATGCTTGTTTGCTTGTCGTTTTTTAGTATCTTTGCGATGAAAAATAAAACTCAAGTGTGGAAAATGTGGAGAATTTCACAAAAGAGGTATCAGAAATGTGTAAACTTACACATTTTCCGCACTTTAACGATGGAGGTGCTAAAAAATGTTTAATAGAATAATTATTCAAGAATTAAAACAATGGAGAGCTAAAAAAGACCGTAAGCCATTGATTATGCTGGGCGCTCGACAAGTAGGAAAGACTTCTGTACTTCAGAAGTTCGGAGAAGAATATTTTGAGCATTGCGCATATTTTAGTCTCAATGAAGAAGAGGGAGTCTGCGATATCTTTCGCAAGACCAAGAACCCGCTGCAAATCATCGAGCAATTGTCATATCTTACTTCAGAACCTATTTTGCCTCAGAAGACTTTGCTTATTCTTGATGAGATACAAGACTGTCCGGAAGCCATTAGCGCAATGAAATATTTCTGCGAAAAGACGCCGGAATATGTTGTGGCTTGTGCTGGTTCTCTTTTGGGGTTGGCTTTTGGTCATCAAGGCTTTTCGTTTCCTGTGGGTAAGGTTGACCATATAAATATGTATCCTGTCACTTTTTCTGAGTTTTTGGAGCAGCGAGATGAAAGGCTTTACCAATATTATATGTCAATAGATAGCTTGGAACCTCTTCCTGACGTTTTTTTTGATAGACTTTCTCAGGCATTTACTGCCTATCGTATATCTGGTGGAATGCCAGCTGCGGCAATGAAGATGATAGAAAAGGATCTGAGTGGCGTGGAAACAACTCTACGTAATATCTTGCAAGATTATTCCTTGGACTTTGTGAAGCATGCTACGCCTTTACTGGCTAATAGGATTTCGCATGTTTGGAAGTCTTTGCCGTCACAGTTGGCTAAGGAAAATAGAAAGTTTGTTTATCAGCTGGTTCGTCCTGGTGCAAGAGCGAGGGAATTTGAGGATGCTCTTACATGGCTTAAAAATGCGGGATTGATATATAAGGTAAGCTTGTGCTCTACTCCGCAAGTTCCTTTGAAATCGTATGAAGATTTGAGCATCTTCAAGATTTATAGTCTTGATGTGGGATTATTGAGAGTGCTTGCTGATTTGAGTCCTGAGGCTTATCTGGTTGATAATCCTATATTTAAAGAATATAAGGGCGCTTTGGCAGAGAATTATATTCTTCAGAGTCTAGTGGCTAATGGCGTTAATTGTTCCCATTATTGGGCTTCGGGTAATAAAGCAGAAGTGGAATTTATTGTTCAGAGTGGTTTGGAAGTTATTCCGGTGGAAGTGAAGTCGGGTACCAGTGTCACGGGGCGTAGTTTGATAGAGTATAACAAAAGGTACTCACCTGGTTTGCGCATCAGATATTCGATGCTTAATCTCAAGAGGGATGATTCCTTTATCAACATCCCTCTTTTCCTGGCTGATAGAACGGAGAAACTGATTTTTAAATAATTTTTAATGAGAAAAAAGATAAATGGGTGAAGAGGGGTGAAGAGTGGGTGAAGAGATAAAGAAAACTCTTCACCTCCCGAAATCCCGATAAACAGAGGGGATACGGGCGAGAAGGTGAAGAGTGAAGAGATAAATCGGGATTGCTTACAACTGATAGAACTTGGTGAATGCCTTCACGCAATATTCATGGTCGATGACGCTACCGGTTTCGCGGCAACTGTGCATAGCGAGGATGGCATTGCCCATATCCACACCCTTCAATGGGATGGAAGAGGCGAGGATATTGCCCAAGGTGCTGCCACCTGCTACATCGCTGTGGTTTACGAAACGCTGGCATGGTACACCGGCTGCATCGCAGATGTTGGCGAAGATGGCTGCTGATACAGCATCGCTCGCATATTTCTGGGCTGCATTGAACTTGATGACCGGACCACCGCCCAACTTAGGATGATTCGTAGGGTCGAATTTTTCGCTATAGTTAGGATGCCAGGCATGCGCATTATCGGCTGAAATCATGAAGGCACGCTCTACTGCCTGATAATAAGCCTCTTCTGTATGGCTCTGTGCCAGGGCGATGCGCTGGAGCATATATGAAAGGAATGGACTTCCGGCTCCCTGTTTGGTCTGAGACCCCGTTTCTTCATTATCGAAGATGGCGAGAACCTGGGTGGTATCATTGGCATCAGATGCAATCATCGCCTCTACACCAGCCCAGCACATAGACAGGTCGTCGAGTCTGCCTGAAGAGATAAACTCATCGTGTACACCGAAGGTGCAGGCTGGAGTGGCATCAGCCAGATAGAGATCGAAATCAAGAACATCCTCTTTTTGGATATTCAGTTCGTCGGTTATCACATTCATCAGGAGGTTACCCTTCTCCAGTTCATCATTGATGATGCCGAGGATAGGGAGCACATCCTTCTGCTTGCTCAACTTCACACCATCATTCACCTGACGGTTGAAGTGGATAGCGAGATTGCTGATCTGCAGCAATGGGCGCTTCACATGAAGAAGGAGTGTCTGGGGATTCATCGCATTCTCGCCCTTCACGATGACTCTACCCGCCAGGGTCAGCGGACGGTCGAACCAGGTTGACATGATAGGACCACCATAAACCTCAGTATTCAGTTTTACGATACCGCCCTCGCAAAGCATCTCAGCATTTGGCTTGATGCGGAAGGTAGGCGAGTCGCAGTGGGCGCAGATCATGTGGAAACCGGCATCTGCCAAAGGCTTCTTTCCGATTTGGAAGGCGTAGATGGAAGAGTCGTTCTTGGTAACGAAGAACTTTTCGCCCGCTTCAATCTTGCCCAAAGGCTCCTGTGGGTTCATACGTCGGAACCCGTTCTTCTCCAATTCCTCGGAGATATTCTTTACTGCCAGGAAATTCACTGGCGATGCGTCTAGAAAGGATAATAATCTTTTGATCATAGTTTGTATCTTTATATTAATATCTTGCAAAGATAATAGATTTTTTTCATTTTATCTCATTATTCTATTTGTTTTTCATTTTTTTGTATTATCTTTGTCTCCAAATAAGATCAATGAATGAATTATGAAACGATATAAATCCTGCACTCTGATTATATTGCTGCTGTTGGCATCGGCTCTTCAGGCATATGCGCATATTTCCAGAAATATGTTCATGCTTTCCAATCTCAATACTGACAATGGTCTTTCCTGCCCTCGAGTTTATTCTATTGTCGAGGCAGAGGATGGTGCCATGTGGATAAGTACTAAGCGTGGAGTTGACCGATATAATGGGCAACAGGTAACCAATTATACTTTATACACAGAGATGCCGTATAGTGATGCTAGTGGTAGAAGTATTAAACTGACTAAGGATGCGCAACATCTGATTTACGCCTACGACAACAAGGGAAAGGTGTATATATATGATAAGAGGAAAGATACATTTGTTTTGAAATGTAATCTTCAGAATATTTTAGGTGGAAGTATCGTGTTGAACGAACTGTTGGTAGACGAAAAGGGCAAATTCTGGCTAGCTATGGATAGAGGCATTTATTGCTTATCTGCAGCTACTGATGGAAAGGAGATCGTTCGGGAGACAGCTAAGGGTAGGTTTGTATTGAAAAATACCTATATTAATCATATCCAATTTATAGGTCAGAGACTCTTGATAGGAACATTTAAAGATGTTTATTGCTATTCGATGTCTGCCCGGAAGTTAGAAAAGAAGATTAGTGGCAGTTCTGTAGTATCTTCTTATCATGATATTGCGGGACATCGTATCTGGCTGGGTACTTTTCACGAAGGAGTTAAAGTAGTGGATGATCGTACTTGGAAGCTGATAAAATCTGCTGATTTCCAATCTTTGCAAAACATTCCTAAAATTCCAGTACGTTCAATCATTTTATATGATAAGCAGACTCTTCTGATGGCTGTAGATGGAGCAGGAATATATGCTTATGACAGTTCGAATAAACAAACCAAGCTCTTGCTTGATACAGATGGTCGTCCTGGTAACGTGTTGAATGGTAATGGATTATATACCTTGTGCTGCGACCGTTTTGGCGATTTATGGACAGGCTCTTACTCGGGAGGAGTAGATTTGGCAATACCGATGAAACATACATTGGAATATATCACACATGAATATCTCAACAATCAATCACTGATAGATAATTGTGTGAACGATGTTTTCCAAAGCCGTGATGGGAAAATATGGTATGCCACAGATAAAGGAGTAAGTGTTTATGATGCGCAGACTCGTCTTTGGCATCATGGATTATATAACAAAGTGGCGCTTACGATTTGTCAGACTGTAGACGGCAGAATTCTGGTTGGTACCTATGGTAATGGCGTATATCAGGTTCATGCTGATGGCACTAGTATGCCTGCTTATTCTGTGGAAACAGGAATGTTGAAGAGTGATTACGTATTCAGTCTTTTTACTGATAGCGATGGTAATATTTGGGTAGGATGTTTGGATGGAGATATGGCTTGTTTCCCTTCAGATAAATATAATTTGAATGGAACGGGAAAGTCGGTATTCTATCTGCCTGTCAACGAAGTGCAATGCATCACGGAATCACTGGATAAGCGTTTTATTGCTGTAGGAACTTCGCATGGAGGCTATTTGATTGATAAGCGCGAACCTTTGCATCCTCGTCGTTTCTTTTATCCTGAACAGTATCCCGGTAAAGACATTAATTTGTTTGTCAACAGTATGGCTTTTCAGGATTCCCGTCATATCTGGATTGGAACGGATGGAGGAGGACTCTACGATTATGATTTCCTGACAAAGAAGTTTAAGTGCTATACGAATCAGGACGCTTTGCCTTCTAATACTGTTTATGGACTTATAAAAGGTATTAATGGCAATTTGTGGATAAGTACGGATAAAGGATTGGCGTTCATGAAACAGGGGAAGATAGTAAACCTCAACATCTTTAAGGGAATGGAACGTGAGTATAACCGGATGTCTGTTGCGTGTACTTCAGATGGCAGGGTGCTTTTTGGCAGCAACGATGGAGTTGTCGCTTTGACTCCTATGTTTGCCAAAGGTTTGAATTATGCCGCTCCACTTCGTATTCATAGTGTTGAGGTTGAAGGTGTCGAACGTTCCGATTACTGGAATGAATGTCTCTTTGAAATGTTGAAGGAAGGCAAATTGAAACTTAGCCATAATGAGAATACGCTGGTTGTTTCTTTCGAGAGTATCAATTATCAATACCAGTATGATATTCAATATCAATATTATTTGGAAGGATACGACCGTAATTGGAGTAAACCATCTTCTAATCAGTTGGCACGATTTGTAAATTTGCCTTCGGGCAGTTATGTGCTTCATGTAAAGGCTATCTGCAGAAGTAATGGTAGAGAATTGGGAGAAACAACTTTGGAAATTCATATAGCCCAACCTTGGTGGAATACCTGGTGGGCATGGATTATCTATCTCTGTATTTTTGCTGCCATCTTATATTTTGTCTGGCAGTATTACAAAGAGCGCTTACAGCGAAAGTATTATGATGAGAAAATCAATTTCTTCGTTAATACTGCCCATAACATACGTACTCCTTTGAGTCTCGTGTTGGCTCCTCTTGATAATCTGGCTAATGATTCCAACTTGAGTGAGAAAAGTCGTGGATTCTTGGATATGGCGCATCGCAACGGCAACAAACTATTGAAGATGGTTACAGAATTGCTTGACTTCCAAAAGGTAGAGCAATCTGCCGAACAGGTTCGCCTGCAAGATATAGAATTGCCGATGCTTTTACGTGTGCAGTTGGAAAAATTTGTATTGGCAGCTCAGGAGAAGCATATTCAACTGTGTATTGAAACGTGTCCGCAGCAACAGATTCATTCTGATGTCAAAATGATGGATCTGATATTGGAAAATCTTCTCTCGAATGCTATCAAATATACACCTCAAGGTGGAAAGGTTACGTTGTCGGCTTCTGTTGAAGGTAAGATGGCTATGATTCATGTATGTGATACAGGTATAGGTATTCCAAAGGCCGAAATTAAGAGTATCTTCAAGACCTTCTTCAGGGCTTCTAATGCGATAAATTCTCAGGAAATGGGAAGTGGATTAGGACTGATGCTTACACGGAAGCTTGTAGAGAAATTAGGAGGAAAGCTTAGTTTCGTAAGTGAGGAAGGAAAGGGTACTACTTTCTGTGTGAAGGTGCCATTAGGTAATGTAACAGATTCTTCTGTTCGGCTTGTAGGAGAAAAGAAAAATGTTGCAACTGAATCTTCTTTAGCTGAAGATAAGCATGATGAAACTTGCCAGACTGTGTCTTCTGCGGTTCTGCAGGATGCTGATGTTTCAACAGATACACTTCTTTTTGTCGATGACAATGAAGATCTTCGCAAATATATCAGAATGACTTTTGGTGATTCTTATCAGGTAGTTGATGTGGAGAGTGCAGAGGCTGCCTTGAAATATTTGAAAGAGGGCGGGGTATGTGATATCGTTGTATCTGATGTCATGATGCCGGGAATGCACGGAGATGAGTTCTGTCGCAGCATCAAGGAAAATAAGGAAACATCATGGCTACCTGTTATCCTGCTGACTGCTAAGGCTGGTCGTGACTTTATGATAGAGGGACTCGGACTTGGTGCTGATGACTATATAGCCAAGCCATTCGATACTGCTATTCTTGCGAGTAAGGTTGCCAGTATTTTGAAGAATCGTCGCCGGTTGAGTCAGTATTATATGGACAGAAGCCTTGCTCTTGTTAGAGGAGAGGTTGCTTCTGAGTCTGCTTCTTCCGAGCAGATTGTGGGTTCTGATTCTTCCTATGAACACTTGGAACCTACTGGAGTTTCTGAAGAGAAAAAGGATGATACTGTCTTGAATAAGCAAGGCCAGACATTCGAAAATGTGGCAGAAGCTGTTCTGGATCCACAAGACCAGGCTTTTGTAGATAAAGCTATCCGTTTGGTGTTGAGTCATCTGAGCGACACAGACTTTAATATCGACCGACTCTGTAGAGAGATGGCGATGAGCAGAACGCTTTTCTATGGTAGGCTGAAGACTCTTACGGGCCAAAGTCCGCAGGATTTTATGCGTTTGATACGTCTGGAGCAGGCTGCAATCTTCCTGAAACAGGGGGATAGTGTGCTGGATGTATCTGTGAAAGCCGGTTTTGTAAATGTGAAGTACTTTAGTACTGTATTTAAAAAGCACTTTGGAGTTTCTCCAAGTAAGTATCTGTAAATTAGAGTTTTAAATTCAAAGAAAAGGTTTCTGTTTAGACGATATGTCTGAATTGAAACCTTTTTTGTTTGTTATCTAACCCTCTGAATGTTCCTTTTCTTTATCTTTGCAACCAGATTCTGTTAAGTAAGTCAAACAGTTATTTAAAAAACGAAACAATAACAATATAAACATAAAAATGAAAAGGAACTTTTTGAAATTTAGCCTCTTTTTAATAGGCGTCTTCACATGTCTCTCATGCGAAGCAAGTACGTTGCACTCATCCAACGGTTCTGATGGCGTAGGCGAATCCATACCTACTGCCCAGCAATGGAATAAAGACGTTGTGGGATGGAATCTTGGCAATGAATTCGAGTGCTCAGCTCCTGGACAGGATGGTGAGTCGATGCAGATTGGCAACCCTGATGGTTCTATCCATGCAGAGACAGCCTGGGGCAATCCCGTTGTTACCAAGAAGATGATACAAGCCGTGAAGAAGGCAGGTTTCAATGCCATCCGTATTCCAATCCGTTGGCAGTGCCACATTACCAACGCTCAGGCGATGAGCATCGACAAGGCTTGGATTGCCCGTATCAAGGAGGTGGTGGGCTGGTGCCTTGACAATGGTTTGAAGGTTATCATCAATGTGCATCATGAAAAATGGCTCGAAGGTCGTCCTACTTATCAATATAAGGAAGAAAACTGCCAGAAGCTTGCGCTCCTCTGGATGAATATCGCCTCTGAGTTTGCCAATTATGACAGTCGCTTGGCTTTCGCCGGTACCAATGAGGTTCACATCAGGGACAACTGGGGCAAGCCTACTGCCGAGAACCTCGAAGTGCAGAATGCTTACAATCAGATATTCGTGGATATGGTTCGTGCCACAGGCGGCAACAATGCCAAGCGCCACCTCATCTTACAGACTTACGTTTGTAACCCATGGTTTGGCATAGAGAATGGAGATTTCATCATTCCGAAGGATGCCGAAGGCAATGGCAACAACTATATGAGTGTGGAATTTCACTACTATCAGCCATGGAGCTACGCCGGCGATTGCACCTACGATTACTGGGGTGATGTCTACAAGGATGCTGGCAAGATACCTGCAGAAAATGAGAAGACGATGACGGATTTCTTCGACAAGGCGGTGAATACCTGGAGCAACAAAGGACTGGGTATCGTAATAGGAGAGTGGGGAGTAACCGATCACTATAAGTCAAACTCAGAGAAAGTGCATGAAAACATGACCTACTACTGTAAGTTCTTGACTACGGAGGCTCGCAAACGAGGCTTCTCTACTTTCGTTTGGGACAACAACCACTTCGGCAACGGCTCTGAGAAGTATGGCATCTTCGACCGTTTCAAGAGTATGAAGGTGAATGCTCCTTGGATTCTCGAAGGAATCTTTGGGAAAGAATAATGTTAAACTAAAAACAAAAATATCAATTATGAGAAAGAAAACTATGTTTCTCGGCCTGCTCGGTGCAGGTTTGATGTGGATGCCTGCTTCTGCCATTCTCGCTGCCCAGATGAACAATGCTGCGATGAGCGTTCAGCAGAACCAAGGCATCAAGGGTACAGTGGTGGATGCCACTGGCGAAACCTTGATTGGCGCTAGCGTGAAGGTGGCTGGTACAACCAACGGTGCCGTTACCGATATTGATGGTAACTTTACGTTGAACTGCAAGCCTGGAGCAACGCTCGAAGTGAGCTATATCGGTTACAAGACGATGACCGTGAAAGCTGCTAATGGCATGAAAATCACGATGCAAGAGGATGGTAAGGCCTTGAATGAGGTCGTTGTTACCGCCCTTGGTATCAAGCGCGACCGCAAGGCTTTGGGCTATGGCTTGGAGGAGGTTAAAGGTGAGGAACTCACCAAGGCGAAGGAAACCAACGTCATCAACTCTCTTTCAGGTAAGGTGGCTGGTCTCGTTGTGCAGAACACCGCTGGTGGTGCTTCTGGTTCTACCCGCGTGCTTCTTCGTGGTAATACAGAAATGGCAGGCAATAACCAGCCTCTTTACGTGGTGGATGGTGTGCCTTTGGATAATACCAACTTTGGCAGTGCTGGTGAAGCTGGTGGTTATGACCTCGGTGATGGTATCTCTGCCATCAATCCTGATGACATTGAGACGATGACCGTATTGAAAGGTCCTGCTGCCTCTGCCCTCTATGGTAGCCGTGCTTCCCATGGTGTTATCTTGATTACGACCAAGAAGGCAGAGAAGGATAAGATTTCCGTGGAGTACAATGGTTCTTATACTATCGATACTCAGTTGGCTAAATGGGACGACATCCAGGAGATATACGGTGCTGGCTACAATGGCGAGCTTCCTAATGCGAGCACTTCTGGTACCAATGCCAGTTGGGGACCTAAGGCCGATGACTTCATGTTCAAGTATTTCGATGGCGAGGAGCGTCCATTCATGATGCATCCTAACAATGCTTCTGGTTTCTTCCGTACAGGTTTCACCACTCAGAATTCTGCCATCCTCTCAGTTAATTCCGGTAAGACGGGTATGCGTTTCTCTGTTACCGATATGCGCAACAAGGATATCTTGCCAAATACCAATATGAGTCGTGACAACTTCAACCTCCGTGTGAATACCTCAGCTGGTCCTGTTGACTTCGACTTCACCGCCAACTATACTCGTGAGAAGGTAAAAAACCGTCCTGCCCTTGGTGACTCTCAGAGCAACGTGGGTAAGAACCTCATGACCCTGGCTGGTACCTACGACCAGGCTTGGTTGAAGCACTATGAGGATGCCGACGGCAACTACTCCAACTGGAATGGTAACGATCAGTATAACAAGAACCCATACTGGGATCTCTATAAGAACAGCAATACATCCGACAAGGACGTGTTCCGTTTTACGGGTAAGGCAATCTGGAACATCAACAAGCACCTCAAGTTGCAGGGTACTATCGGTACCGATATCAACAGCATGAACTTCGAGGACTTCATTGCCAAGACAACTCCAGGAACTCCTGCCGGAAAGCTTACCGACCAAATCTTCAACAACCGCACACTTAATGCAGAGATACTCGCCCTCTACAACAACTCATGGGGCGACTTCGATGTCAACGCTACCGCTGGTGGTAACATCTTCAAGGTGAACAACAAGACCACTACCAACGTCGGTCTCAACCAGCAGATGAATGGCATCAAGAACATCATGAACTATCAGGAACAGAACACTCGTGAGAGCATGTACAAGAAACAGATCAGTTCTCTCTATGCCAGCGCAAGCCTTGGCTACAAGCATACTTACTATTTGGAGGGAACCCTCCGTGGCGATAAGTCGTCTACGCTCCCTACAAATAATAATACATACGTATATCCATCTGTATCGGGTAGTTTGGTTTTCTCTGAGTTTATCAAGAACAAGAAGTTCATCAATTATGGTAAGATTCGCGCCTCTTGGGCAAAGGTAGGTAGCGATACCGATCCATACCTGTTGGCACTCAACTATACCACGGGCAAGTACAGCTACTCGGGTTATACCATCGGTATGATAGCCAACTCAACACAGCCGAACAAGGATTTGAAGCCTACAATGACAGGTTCTTACGAGGTAGGTTTGGAGATGAAGTTCCTTAACGGACGCTTGGGCTTGGATGCCACCTATTACAACCAGAACTCCAAGAACCAGATTTTGAGTTTGGCTTCAACCACCACCTCTGGCTATGCTTACCGCCTCATCAATGCCGGTGAGATTCAGAACCAGGGTGTCGAGATTGCCCTCAATGCCCGTGCCTTGCAGATCAAGGACTTCGCTTGGGACTTGGGTGTCAACTTCTCGAAGAATACCAACAAGGTGAAGTCGCTCGTAGATGGCATGGACTATTTTGAGCTTGCCAAGGCCACATGGTGTGGTGTATCAGTAGGTGCTCAGGTTGGCGAGAACTATGGAGCTATCCGTGGACACGACTTCCTCTACAACGACAAGGGACAGGTGGTTGTCGATGCAGCTACTGGTCTTCCAAAGATTGACCAGAAGGTCAAGACCATCGGCAATTCTACTTGGGACTGGACAGGTGGTTTCTACTCAACCTTCAGCTACAAGAACTTCCGCCTCTCTGCATCCTTCGATGTGAAGGTAGGTGCCGACATCTACTCTATGTCCATGCGTTCTGCATACCAGACAGGTAAGGCAAAGGGAACATTGGCAGGCCGTGAGGAGTGGTACACTTCCGAGGAGGCTCGCAAGGCTTCGGGGATGGATCTTGCCGCATGGCGTGAGACTGGTAACTGCAAAGGACTTGTCGTAGAGGGTGTCATCGACAATGGCGACGGTACTTATCGCAAGAACGACATCGCCGTGAACCCTGAAGATTACTGGAAGCATGTGGCAAATGGCGTGCAGAGTGCCTTCGTTTACGACAATTCTTACGTGAAGTGTCGTGAGATTACTTTCGGCTATACCTTCCCAGAGAGCATCCTGGGCAAGTATGTCAAAGGCTTGACCGTATCCTTCGTGGCTCGTAACCCATTCATTGTTTGGAAGAACATTCCTAACATCGACCCAGACTCCAGCTACAACACCTCAGGTCTCGGTCTGGAATATGGTTCCCTGCCATCTCGCAAGAGTTATGGTTTGAATGTGAACGTGAAGTTCTAGTCTCGAAAAAATGAATCAATTTCTTTAGAAGAGTTCTAATATATAATAAGGTAAGAAAATGAACAATATAATCAAGAAATATATAGGTAAGAGCAGCCTGATGATGGCTTTCGCCCTGATGGCAACCGGCACTGCGATGACTTCTTGCTCTGATGATACCTTGAGCAACATCAATACCGACAAGACCAAGGTGAACGAGCTCGACCCTAACGCACAGTTGACAACAGCTTTGTTGCAGACTTACGGTGACTTCAGTCTGATGGATACCTACCGTAACTATATATCTGGTTTTCCACAGTATTTCGCTGGTGGTTGGAATGTAACCAATTACGCTGGTTCTAATTTCAGAGAAGATGATATGTCCCGTCGAGTTTGGGACCGCTATTATGAAATCAGTATCAAGAACCTTGTGGATGCCATCCACAATTCTGCTGACAAGGCAAACTTGAATGCGGCACTTCGTATCCACCGTGTCTATCTCACGGCAGTTTTGGCAGATACCTACGGTGACGTGCCTTGTTCGGAGGCAGGTCTGGGTTATATCTCAGGTATCTCCACCCCTAAGTATGATACCGTAGAGGAACTCTACAGCTGGTTCTTCGATGAACTTGACGCTTGCGAGAAGCAGCTTGGCACAGGTACCGACCACATTTCTGGTGATGTCACCAGCATGGGTGGTGATGTAGCTCAGTGGAAGAAGTATGCCAATGCACTCCGTATGCGCTATGCCATGCGCATTTCCGATGTTAATCCACAGAAGGCAAAGGAGGAGTTTGAGAAGGCTGTGGCTGCCGGTGCTATCGCCAGTGCAGCAGATGATGCTTATATCAAGTATGCTGATGCTCCATTTACCTATTATGATGGAGCCAACGATTACGATTTCCGTGCCAATGCCTTGGGAGAGATTCTCTATGGTCAGGATGCCACATCGCCTACCATGGTATGCTCTACCTTGTTCTATCAGTTGCAGAATACCAACGACCCTCGTCTCTATCGCATCTGTCGCCACTATTACAACATCAAGCGTAGTCAGGTGAAGCCAGACAAGGAGCAGAACATCGACTTGACCGATGATTTCCTGGCTTACTTCCAGAGCAAGAACCTCGGTGAGGAGCCTTGCAACCCTGGTGCAGCCTGGTACACAGACTGGATGAATCCACCTACGTTGGATGACCTTCCTACTTTGAAGAAGTATGCAGAGATAGACGAGAACACTTATGCCAACTCTGATTATATAGCCAGAGCTAGTCGTCCTTGCCTGAACATCGACTTCGAGATGCCTTCTTGCCCTGGCGACTTGATGAGCTATGCTGAGGTAGAGTTCCTCAAGGCTGAGGCTGCCACCAAGGGTTGGAATGTAGGTGGTGGTGATGCTGAGAGTCACTACGAGGCTGGTGTTCGTGCCAGCATGGAGTTGCTCAACAACTACTATCTCACGTCCAACAAGATTTCTGAGGATGAGATCAATGAGTTCATTGCCAACAACAAGTTGGGTGACAATCCTAAGGAGACCATCAACACCCAGGCTTGGATTCTCCACATGATGAACCCTTCTGAGGGTTGGGCTAACATGCGCCGCTCTGACTATCCTGCCATCTTGAATCGTGACCGCTTGACCAAGAATGGTTTCACTTATACGGATTCCGATTGGTCAATGCCTGTCCGCTTGCAGTATCCTGAGTTGGAAGCTCAGTACAACAATGCCAACTACAAGGCAGCCATCGACCGCATGGGAGGTACCGACAACTGGCACAAGCGCCTCTGGTGGGACAAGGCTGATGTAAACCTTCAGCCAGACTTCAATCCTCCATTCGGAAAGGGATACAGTGAGTAGTGTTTAATGCTTAATGTTAAATGTTGAGTTTTATAGGACAATAAATAGAATAATTAATGATGAATAAGACAATGAAACAATATAAGGGAAAAGTCTTGAAGGCTATGATAATGCTCTTAGCCGTGGGTTTCGCACTGGCTGGTACATCTACCTTGTCTTCTTGCTCTTCTGACGATGAACCATACTTCACTGTCAGCGAAGATGACAATCCACGTATCTTGAACACCGACTTGGCTGATTCCAAGATAGACCGCAAGACTAATTATAAGTTGGAAATCAAGGTGACTCCAGTTCACTACACCACTGTGACATGGTTGCTCGATGGCACTCAGATTGCCGAAGGTAATACTATCGACCAGACTTTGCCTGTAGGTATTCATGAACTGAAGATTGTGGCAACCACCACCAAGGGTAAGAGCACATCCCGCACCTTGAAAGTTACCGTAACTCCTGCTGCCGATGACCCAGCCTTGGGTACCAATGCCGTCGAGCTTTGGGTAGCTCCAGGTGCTGAGACCACTATCCATAAGTGCAAGAATCTCGGTACAGTTGCTAAAGTAATGGTAGGTAGCAAGGAAGTAGCCTTCGAGATTCTCGAAGAGGGCACAGCCTTGAAGCTCACAGCTCCTACAGGTTTGGAAAATGGTGACTATGATATCACTTTGGTAGATGGTGAGGGCAACCAGTTCCCTAGCGGTACCATCAAGGTAACTACAGAGCCACGTCCATCTATGGAGAACACCCTCTGGGAAGGTGAGTTTGCCGTGACATGGAGTACACCATTCGATGCCTTGAAGGATACCTTCCTCTCAAAGGTGAAGGCTGGCACCATCCTCCGTGTCTATGTAGATGGAAATGGTCAGGGTACTGCTGCTACCTCTTGGTGGAACAACATCCTTACTGGTAAGGGCGACCCTGAGCGTGGCGACATCCTGGTGGATGGACCTGCTACATGGAAGTTTGAACTGACCGACCAGTCTATCCAGCTCTTGACAGAGCAGAATGGTCTCCTCCTCGTGGGTGACGGTTACACCGTAAAAAAAGTAACTATTGAATAATATATTGGAAAGTTTTCCGTTTTATCATAAAACGTCAAACCTTTGAATTTATGAAGAAAATATTATTATCTATTTCAATGTTGGCATTGGCTTATACAGCCAGTGCCAATGTTCCAGTTATCAAGAGCGACCCTAAGATAGAGGCTCAGGTAGAACAAACCCTGAAGAAACTCACCTTGGAGGAAAAGATAGGTCAGATGATGGAATTGGTGACCGACCTCTTTGGTGCCAACGACAAGAACGGTGTGTTCTATATCGACGAGCACAAGACCGATTCTATCCTTTCCCGCTATAAGATTGGCTCTATCCTCAACGCTCCAAATACCTGCGCTCCTACAGCCAAGCAGTGGGAGAAGTACATCGCGCAAATCCAGAAGATCTCGATGAAGCGCATCGGCATCCCTTGTGTCTTCGGTCTCGACCAGAACCACGGTTCTACTTATACACAGGGCGGAACCCTCTTCCCGCAGAACATCAATGTGGCTGCCACTTTCAATCGTGAGATTGCTCGCCGTTCGGCTGAGGCTACCGCTTATGAGACTCGTGCGGTGAGCGTGCCTTGGACTTACAGTCCTACCGTTGACCTCGGTCGTGATGCCCGTTGGCCTCGCATCTGGGAGAACTTTGGCGAGGATTGCTACCTCAGTTCAGAGATGGGCAAGGCGATGGTCTATGGTTTCCAGGGTGAGGACCCAAACAACATCGACCAGTATCACATTGCCACTTCCATGAAGCACTTCATGGGCTATGGTGTGCCTTGGACCGGTAAAGACCGTACGCCAGCCTATATCTCTCCTGCCGACTTGCGAGAGAAGCACTTCGCTCCTTTCCTGGCGGGTCTGCAGGCTGGAGCCTTGACCGTGATGGTGAATTCCGCTTCCGTCAATGGTATGCCGATGCACGCCAACAAGGACATCCTGACAGGATGGCTGAAGGAAGAGACTGGATGGGATGGTGTGCTCATCACCGACTGGGCAGACATCAACAATCTCTATACTCGTGAGATGGTGGCAAAGGACAAGAAGGATGCGCTCCGCATTGCCATCAATGCCGGTATCGACATGATTATGGAACCTTATTCTTGCGATGCTTGTGGCTACCTTGTAGAACTGGTGAAGGAAGGTAAGATTCCGATGAGTCGCATCGACGATGCCTGTCGCCGTGTGCTTCGCATGAAGTACCGTCTCGACCTCTTCAAGAACCCAACCCAGAAACTGAAGAATTATCCTAAGTTTGGTGGCGAGGAGTTTGCCAAGCTCGCCTTGGAGGGAGCTACTGAGAGTATGGTGCTCCTGAAGAACAAGGGTAATATACTTCCTTTGCAGCATGGCAAGAAGATTCTCCTTACGGGTCCTAATGCCAATCAGATGCGCTGCCTGGACGGTGGATGGAGCTATACCTGGCAGGGTCATCGTGCTGATGAGTTTGCCGGCAAGTACAATACCATCTATGAGGCATTCTGTAATGAGTATGGCAAGGAGAATGTTATCTTGAACCAGGGTGTTACCTATAATGAAAAGGGCAAGTACTGGGAGGAGAACGAACCTCAGATTCAGGGCGCAGTTGATGCAGCAAAGGATGCTGACATCATCGTGGCTTGCATTGGCGAGAACTCCTATACAGAGACTCCAGGCAACCTGACCGACCTTTGGCTCTCAGAGAACCAGCGTAATCTCGTGAAGGAACTCGCCAAGACCGGTAAGCCTGTCGTTCTGGTATTGAATGAAGGTCGTCCTCGTCTCATCGCTGACATCGAACCATTGGCACAGGGTATCATCGACATCCTTATTCCTGGCAATATGGGCGGCGATGCCTTGGTTGGCTTGGTATCGGGCAAGTCAAACTTCAGTGGCAAGATGCCTTACACCTATCCTAAGGAAATCAATTCGCTCGCCAACTATGACTTCAAGAAGAGTGAGGAGGTGGGTACGATGGAAGGTGCTTACGACTACAATGCGAAGATTACCCAGCAGTGGGGCTTCGGATATGGTTTGAGTTATACCACTTACAAATATAGCAACCTGAAGGTTTCTCAGTCTGATTTCCGCCACGGCGACATCATCAAGTTGAGCGTGGATGTGAAGAATACGGGCAAGGTGGCAGGCAAGGAGAGTGTTCTCCTGTTCAGTAGCGATCTCATCGCCAGTATGGTGCCTGATGGCCGACGTCTCCGTGCCTTCGACAAGGTGGAACTTCAGCCTGGTGAGACCAAGACCATGACATTTGAATTAAAGGCAGACGATTTGGCCTTCGTAGGTTGGAATGGCAAATGGAGATTGGAGGAAGGCGACTTCAAGTTGATGATTGCCGACCAGAGTGCTGATATCCATTGCACTGATACTTATCAGTGGCCTACTGCCAACCGATAATGTATATTTAAAAGAAGAGTTAAAGAAAAGAGCGTGCCAATAGTGGTGCGCTCTTTTTGTTTGCATAGTTAAATGCAGAAGAGTTAAATATCTACAAGAATCCCCCATGATGTTTGGTGTTATGTCTTGAAATGATTACTTTTGCAAATCATAATTTTTGCAGATTTACAGAATCATTCAAAACAAGGATAAATGGAAATAGTAATTGGAATCATCATAGGGCTTGCCATCGGATTCTTCGTAGGGAAACTGATGGAAGGAAAAAAGGCGGGAGAGGAGAAAACGCAGCTCATAGCGAAGGCTCAGGTGCTGGCGGCTAACATCGAACAGATAAAACTGCATCATGCTTCTGAGGTTCAATCAATGAAACAATCTCATGCTTCTGAGGTTCAATCAATGAAATCTCAAATGGAGAGCGAGCGGCTGTATGCGGCTAAACTCAGAGCGGAAAGCGACCAGCAGTGGGCACAGAAACTCGAGAGCCTGAAGCAGGAAATGCAGCGAATGACGATAGAACAGCAGAAGGTGGCAGCTGAACAGCTGGCTGCCAAGCAGTCGGCTCTGCAGGAAAACAACCGTCTGCAGATGGATGAACTCCTGAAACCTATCAAGGAACAGTTTGCTGATTTCAAGAAATCGGTAGAGGAGAGCAAAACCCAGAACGAGGTGAACAAGAAGGAACTGCAGAATACCTTCGAGGCAACGATGAAACTCTTCCAGCAGGAACAGCAGCAGGCTGTACTGAACCTGAAGGAGCAGACCGAGAAGATTGGCTCCGATGCTGCCAACCTGACCAAGGCATTGAAGGGCGACAGCAAGATGCAGGGTGACTGGGGCGAGATGGTGCTGGAAACCATTCTGGAGAACAGCGGACTTCGTAAAGATGAGGAATTCTTCATTCAGGAGAATACGAAAGATGAAGAGGGAAAGAACTACCGTCCGGATGTCATCGTCAGATTCCCGGAAGGCAGAAGTGTGGTCATCGATTCCAAGGTTTCGCTTACCGCCTATTCCGATGCTCTGGCAGCTGAAGATGAGGCTGAACAGGAACGCCTGATGAAGGCACATGCGTTGAGCGTAAGAAAGCACATCGATGAACTGGCAGCCAAAGACTATTCCAAACTGGTGGATGATGCCATCGGCTTCGTACTGATGTTCATCCCTAACGAGACCAGCTATATCGCAGCCATGAAGCAGCAGCCGGATCTCAGCCGCTATGCTTATCAGAAGAAGATTATCATCATCTCACCAAGCAATCTGCTCATGGCACTCCAACTTGCCTATAATCTCTGGCAGTATGACCGGCAGAACAAGAATGTGGAGAAAATCGTGAAGACGGCTGCTGACCTGTATGATAAGGTAGCAGGTTTCGAAGATACCTTTACAGGAATCGGCGATTTGATAACCCGTCTGTCCGGAACCTTCGACAAGGCAAAGAAGCAACTTTACGACGGAACAGGAAATGTGATGAGAAGAGTAGAGAGCTTGAAAGGTCTTGGCGTTACGCCGAAGAAGCAAATTAAATCGCTGGAAGAATAGGAAAATGAAAGCTAAAGATAAAAAGAAGAGGATGTGGGGGCGAGAACTTACGTCCTCTTTTCTGTTTTTCTGATGTAACCCTTTTTTTATTTGATGTAACATAATCGTTAAAAACGGGTTCATCTGATCCGTGACGTTTGCCTTTCGTTCAAATGTATTTGCAAATCGTTCATTTTATGAAATTATAGCCTTTAAAATGAGCGGGTTTCGATTTTTCTTTGTATTTTTGCCACGCCTATTCGGAAAGATAGGCGAGTACATGGAACAATCAAAAAATACCGTATAATCATGAAACTGAACGAAATTCTTTCAGACAGCTTTAATGCTGCAGAATGGGAAGCTAAGGGTTATGAGCTTCCTAAGTATGACATCGCAGCCGTAGCTAAGAAGACTCACGACGAGCCTACTTGGGTTCACTTCGGCGCAGGTAACATCTTCCGTGCTTTCCCGGCAGCCATCCTCAACGATGCACTTAACACCGGCAAGTACGATCGTGGTGTAATCGTGGCAGAAAGCTTCGACTACGAAATTATCGATAAGGCTTATCGTCCTTACAATAATCTCTCGCTTCTCGTAAGCCTCCAGTCTAATGGTACTATCGAAAAGAAGGTTATCGCTTCTATCACAGAAAGCCTCAAGGCGGATAAGCAGTTTGGTGACGACTGGGCGCGTTTGGTTCAGATTTTCCAGGCTCCTACTTTGCAGATGGTAACTTTCACCATCACAGAGAAGGGATATTCTTTCAATGATGCCGATTTGGCATGTGGTCTTGATGCAGTATTTGCTATGGGTAAGCTTACCGCTCTTCTCTATGAGCGTTATAAGGCAGGCAAGTTGCCACTTACTCTTCAGTCTACCGACAACTGTTCTCACAACGGTGACCATGTTAAGGCTGGCGTAAAGGCCTATGCTGAGCGTTGGGCAAAGGATGGTATTGTTGAGGCTGGTTTCGTAGATTATATCAACGACAGCAGCAAGGTAACCTATCCTTGGTCTATGATTGATAAGATTACTCCTCGTCCACACGAGAAGGTACAGGCGATGCTCGCTGAGGATGGTTTCGAGGACAACGATACCATCATCACCGAGAAACATACCTTCACCGCTCCTTTCGTAAATGCCGAGGAAGTGCAGTATCTCGTTTGCGAGGATACTTATACCAATGGTCGTCCGCCATTGGAGTTGGGCGGTGCGCTCTATACCACCCGCAAGACTGTAGATGAGGTTGAGACCATGAAGGTAACCACCTGTCTGAACCCTCTCCATACAGCGATGTCAATCTATGGTTGCATGCTCGACTATACCTTGATTTCTGCTGAGATGGCTGATGAGGACCTTCGTGCCTTCATCCAGAAGATTGGTTACATCGAGGCAATGCCAGTAGTTACAGATCCAGGTGTATTGAACCCATACGAATTTATCGGCACCGTTATCAACAAGCGTCTGCCTAACCCATTCATGCCAGATGCTCCTCAGCGTATCGCTACCGATACCAGCCAGAAACTCTCTATCCGTTTCGGTGAGACTATCAAGAAGTACATCGACCGCGGTCTCGACAAGAGCAATCTCGTGTTGATTCCTTTGGTATTGGCAGGTTATGCCCGTTATCTCAAGGCATTGGATGATAACCTGAAGCCATTCGAGCCATCTTCTGACCCATTGTTGGCAGAGCTACAGGCCATCGTAGCTCCTCTGGAGGTAGGCAAGGCTGATCAGGACTATTCTTGTCTCAAGAACCTCTATTCCCGCAAGGATGTGTTCGGACTCGATCTCTATGAGGCTGGCTTCGGCGAGCAGATTGAGGGCATGGTGAAGGAACTCTTTGCTGGTAAGGGTGCCGTAAGACAGACATTGCATAAATATGTTTCTGCAAGATAATTCATTTTTAAACTTATACATTATATAATATATATGGAAAGAACATGGCGCTGGTTTGGCAAGAAAGATAAAATCACTCTTGCACAGTTGAAGCAAATAGGTGTTGAGGGCATCGTTACCGCATTGCACGATGTTCCTCTGGGCGAGGTTTGGACACGCGAGAAGATTCATGAACTCAAGGAGTACATCGAGTCTTATGGTATGAAATGGAGCGTGGTAGAGTCTTTGCCTGTGGTTGAAACCCTGAAATATGGCGGTCCTGACCGTGATCATCAGATTGAGGTCTATAAGCAGAGTCTCCGCAACCTGGGCGAGGAAGGCATCAAATGCATCTGCTACAACTTTATGCCTGTATTAGACTGGGCACGTACCGATTTGGCACACGAGAATCCTAACGGAGCCAACAACCTCTATATGAACTGGGGCGAATTTGCCTACTTTGATATCTATATCCTGCAGCGTGAAGGCGCTCGTGAGGATTGGGCAGAGTTCTCTAAGGAGCACAAGTGGGGCAGAGACCTCGTGGCTGAGGCTGATGAAATCAAGAAGACTTCTACTCCTGAGCAGGATCATGCCCTGGTAGAGAATATCATCATCAAGACCCAGGGCTTCGTATCGGGTAACTTCAGCGAGGGTGATTCGGCTCCTGTCCAGAAGTTCCGCGACCTGTTGAAACTTTATGATGGCATCGACAAGAAGAAGTTGCAGGAGAACATGAAGTACTGGCTGGAGGCTATCATGCCTATCTGCGATGAGTACGATATCAATATGTGTGTTCACCCAGACGATCCTCCTTATCCTGTATTCGGTTTGCCAAGAATCATCGGTCGTGCCGAGGATATCCAGTGGATGCTCGATGCTGTGCCAAACAAGCACAATGGTTTGACTTTCTGTGCAGGTTCATTCTCTGCCGGCGAGCACAACGACTGTGTGGCAATGGCTAAGCAGTTTGCTGACCGCACTCATTTTGTTCATCTGCGCTCCTGCTACATTTTCCCTAACGGCAACTTTACAGAGGCTTCTCACCTGGGTGGTCGTGGCCATCTGATAGAACTTTGCCGCATCTTCGAGAAGGCAGAGCAGGAAGGCAAGTGCAATTCCGGCCGTCGATTGCCAATGCGAGTAGACCACGGTATGACCTTCACTGATGAGCCAGGTGGCGTATTCGATGAGAGCAATCATGGTCACAATGCCGGTTACACTCTCCTCGGCCGTATGTTTGCCATGGGTCAGATTCAGGGTGTCATCGCGACAGTAGATGATGAACTGGGCATTGAGTATAAGCAGCCAGGATTCTATGATTAGTGATTAGTTATTAGTGATTTGAAATTCAGGTAAGATAAAATACGAAAAAGGCTAGCGTGCGTTTTTGCATGCTAGCTTTTTTTGTGTGCTTGGGGTGCTTTATTCTTTTGTTTTGAGCTCCACTTCCTCCACATATTTCACCAGTGAATCCTTGCCATTGAGGAGATAGAAGTCTACACGAACCACGTGGTTGATGTCGGCATTGCCCTTCACCTTTATGTGTCGGGTCTTGCTGTACATCATCGTGTCGCGGCGTGAAGGATAGGATACGAGCTCGATGAGGTCTTTGGTAGAATTGCTGCCCACATAATAGATGCCTACACTGTCTTTTCCGTTCTTGATGGCAGCAATCTTCGCCATCTTCTTGGCATGAGCCGCAGAGGTATCTATCGGGTAAAACTCGCTGGCAGCTACCGTGTCGCCGTCATGCTGGTCGGGTGCAAACTTGCAGCTGGTACCCATTGTAGTGATAAAGGATGCAGCAGCCAGGGCTGCCACAAAGTATAATATTTTCTTCATTGTTATTTCCTTTCTTTTCTTTAAAGAATCCTATTTTGTTCGCAAAATGCGTTATCGGCTGCAAAAGTACAAAAAATAACTCGAAAAGCCATACCTTTTTTATCTTTTTCCTTTTAATACTTCGGATGGAGAGACGTGTGCGGAAGCTGGGCGGAAGGAGTTGTGGGGATAGTATGGAAGAAGTTATGGGGATGGCATGGAAGGAGCGGTATGGAAGGTGTTAGAAGGTATGGTAGATATGGATGAAATGGATGGAATGGAAGAAATGGATGGAATTCCGTGCAAAGATACGAATTTTCTCTGATACTGCCAAATTTGGGGGTGTGATAAGGAAATGTTTGAAATGTGCTTTCAGATTGAAAGTAGTTAAACTTCCTTACTCATAGTTTTGCGGGTGACAACTCATAGTTTTATGGGTCGCAACTCATAGCTTTGCTCTCTTAAAGTATATAGTTAAGCAGTAAATCAGGTGTTTACGAGGGCTATGATGTTTTTACTACAATGACTCAGTTCCTCAATAACTCAGTTCCTCAGTTTTTCTCTGACCCTTCACTTTTGTCTTTATTTAGAAGTTTATTATATATATATAAATATATATATAATAATATATAATATATAACAATTTAAAACAACTTTGAACTATAAGGGCTATATACCCCCTAGAAAAAAACTGAGGAACTGAGTTATTGAGGAACTGAGTCAATGATAGAGACTTAGAATCTTACTCTTGATACTGTTGAATATGTGCTTATGTTAAAAGTTAAGTATCAGATTATCAGATAAATAAAACACTTGACCCCCTGAAATAAGGGGTCAAGTGTTGATTGTGATACCCATACGTTGTGAAACACGACGTATGGGTATGAAAAGGAGTTTCGTTACATTGAACTTTCAAATCGTAACTTGATGAGATTTGG